>Ga0209203_1000120_pt1 | contig 65657 bp, 67 predicted proteins | sample AD_UKC109_MetaG_FD_184423 | JGI IMG/M metagenome (GOLD analysis project Ga0209203, IMG submission 184423) | Active sludge microbial communities of municipal wastewater-treating anaerobic digesters from Hong Kong - AD_UKC109_MetaG (SPAdes)... | ecosystem: Engineered > Bioreactor > Anaerobic >... | reverse complement strand
GTTCATGGCGTCCATGCCCACGCAGCGCTGAAAACAGCACGCCGTGAGCGAACCCAGAAGCCTGCCCATCTTGCTCTTCTTCACCAGATCCTCGGTGCTCTGGTGTATGTGGGTGAACCGGTTGATCTTCTTGCCCGTCAGGTGTGACTTCGCCGTCATTATGTCTTCGTACTCGGGCTTGTGCGCAAGTTCGTACGTCAGGGCAACAGCGTTCATCGACGGCCTGATGATCGGGTCATCCACCACGCTCTCTACCTTCTTCCCAAACATGTATACGTTCAGCTTCAGCTTCCTCAGACTCTCTTCGTATTCCTTGGCATTCATGAGTTTACCCATAGTGTCCTCCGTTGGTCGGTTCTCTTAGGTTATCCTCTGATAGGTAACAGTATTGCGAGGTGGATCACGGATACTTCCCCTTTCACGGTTACCTTATTAACAAGAAGGGTGCCAAAGGGAATACCTCATCTCAAAAAGATAAAAAAACCTTGAATGTCTAATGGGTACGGACAGATAGTGGCAGAAGTCAGGCAGGTCGCTCGGGGAAGAGGAGGTGAAATGTGATGCGAGAATGCACCGTAGGATTTTATGAAAACGACTAACATGATGGTATAAGGATAGAAATAAGGCATTAGGGGGTATGATGCAGAATTGCATTCATATTTTCGAATCAGGAGGACAGCAGCGTGTAAATCAATGCTGGTGCAGGGTGAAGGGGGAGGATGCCGGTGGTGCAATGCATTATTGCATCAAGAAGAGGCGGTCACCTGCGGCCGAATACGGGGTCTGTCGGCAGGAACAGGTGGAACCATGTGTCATGTGATGTCCAGCTCCGCCAACAGGGAGCGATGCGGGGGGGGGCCATCCCCCGACACCTCTCCCTGCGGGTCATCTCTTCGCGCGAGTAGCCGGTTCCGGGCGTAAGAGGCTCCCCTTCGGACGGAACATCATTACTTGAGGATCTTCTTGGCCTTGTTGTCCAGTACGTCGGTGATGAACGGTATGCCCGTCACCTCGACGGTCTCCTTGTTGGCGGAGAAGAGCTCGTTTCTTGATATTTCCTTAAGATTGAACTTGCGGGCTCCTGCCATGAGCTGCTGGAGACCTGCGGCCAGCTTGTCACAGAGGGTCCACATGGCGATGGCGCCGTAGGGCACCTTCTTCATCTCCTTGGCGCCGACCTTTTTCTGGAGGTCATAGTAGCCTGCGAAGATCTCGTCCGCCTCGCGACCGATCTCGGTTACGGTCTTGGGAAGGCTCTCCCAGTGCCCCTGTACCATTTCCCTGCGTTCGGGATGGAGTGCGCCTTCGATATTGGAGCCGAGGAAGCCGGGGATCATGGCGCCCCTGCCCATGCACACGAGCCGTGTGAACGGTGCACCCAGCGCCAGAGCCTTGAAGATGTGGTCCTCGCGGGCAAGGCCGCCGGCAAGGGCGATGTTCACCACCTTCTTTTTGTTCTTTGCAAGGATGGAGCAGTATTCATGGGTCTTGGAGTGCAGATAGATGGACGGGACGCCCCATGACTCCATCATATTCCACGGGCTCATGCCCGTGCCTCCGCCCGAACCGTCCACGGTGAGCAGATCGAGGTTGGCATCCGAGGCGAATCTGATGGCCATGGCAAGGGCCTCCATGCCGTAGGAGCCTGTCTTGAGCGATATGCGCTTGTAGCCGAGCTTTCGGAGGTATTCGACCTCCTTCATGAAGTCCTTCTGCACGTCGGCTGGTGAATTGAGATTGGTGTAGCCGAGCCTGCTGTGGCGGGCAAAGGACCTGATCGCATGGTGCTTGAATGCCTCCTGAACCTCGGGCAGGGTGGGGTCCGGATCGACGACGTAGCCGCGCTGCTTGAGGAAGATGGCATAGTCGAGCGAGGTGACCTGGATCTCGCCGCCGATGTCCTTGGCTCCCTGGCCCCATTTGAGCTCGATGATGACCTTGTCGCCATACTTTTCAATGACGTATTCGGCAACGCCGTTTCTGGTGTCCTCCACGTTCATCTGCACGATGATGGCGCCGTAGGTGTCATGATAGCGCAGATACGTATCAATCCTGCGGTCGAGCTCGGGGGCCTTCTTGATCTTGCCCTTGGTAATGATCGCGTCCTTGTCGATGCCCACAACATTTTCGCCCACTACGATGGGTATGCCAACCAGGGCTGCGCCGACGGCAAACGAATCCCAGTACTTGGCGGCAACAAAGGTGGACCCGAGGGCACCGGTCATGAGGGGGATGCGGCTCCTGGTCTTCACCTTGGCGCCGAACTCCGTCTCGATGCTGACATTGGGAAAGATGCAGTCATCGGGAGAGTGGGAGAGCCCTTTCTGAACACCGAATGCACCGTAGTTGTACCCCTGGATACGGAGCGAGTTGTAGGACGCGCCCACATGGCAGGTGTTCGAACTGCCTGCGGTCACGATGCCGAAGTCCCGGGGGTAGAGCAGCTTCCTCCCCACAAGGCTCGAGAGCCAGGTCTCGCACTTGCCTGAGCAGTCTGCCCTGCAGAGGGTGCACAGCCCTGACTCCGCGGGATTTCCCCGGTTGACTGTGCCGAGAACGTCATTGGATTTCTGCCATTGAATCATGTAAGTATCCTCCACCAGTGAGTTATATTGGCAATGACTTGCCAATATAAGATATCAAGTTGGCAAGCTCTTGCCAAAAATAGTCGTCAATGGAGGCCAACTTACCATTATAACTCAGATAGGTCAAATAAATATGCGACATAAATACCGTTAAAGATATTTAATATCGGCAAAATTGCCAAAACAAAGGAAGAGGTGCATTGACATTCCGGCCACAGCCAGGTAATGATCCGGCCATGCAGGAAAAGCGAAAGAAGATTCGCCAGGTGATCCTGAACGTCCTGAGAGATGCGGACAAGCCGTTGAGCAGCCTGAAGATCAATGAGGAACTGCTCGACCGGGGCCTGGACATCAGTGAACGTACGGTGAGGCTCTACCTCCAGTCCATGGAGGAGGAAGGCCTCACCGAGAAGTCCAACAGACGCTGCCACCAGATCACCCCCCAGGGGGTGCAGGAGACCGAGTCCTCCCAGATCATCGAACGGGTGGGTTTCCTCTCGGCGCGGATCGATCAGATGACCTACCAGATGGACTTCGACCTTGCCTCCGGTGCCGGCACGGTGGTGATCAACGTCACGAACACCGAGCCGCACCATGTCATGGAGAACATCAATCTCATGACCAGGGTGTACAAGGAAGGGTATGCCATGGGGAATCTTATCACCGTCCTGGGGCCCGGTGAGAGAGTGGGGCACATAACGGTCCCCGACGGTATGGTGGGCATCGGAACGGTATGCTCCATCACCCTCAACGGGGTGCTCCTGAAGGCGGGCATCCCCACGAATTCACGTTTCGGAGGTCTCCTGGAGATTGCGGGAAAGAAACCCACCAGGTTCGTGGAGATTATCATGTATGACGGCACCAGCCTGGATCCCCTGGAGGTGTTCATCAGGAGCGGAATGACCGATTACCTCGGTGCGGTGAAGGCGGGGAACGGCCGGATCGGAGCCAGTTTCAGGGAATTCCCCGGTGCAAGCAGGGACATGGTGGTGGACCTTGCCCAGCAGCTCGACAGGATCGGTCTCGGCGGGTTCATGCGTATCGGAAGGCCGGGGCAGACGTTGCTGGAGATACCGGTAGGCGAGGGGAGGTTCGGGGCCATTGTCATCGGAGGTCTCAACCCGGTGGCTATCATTGAGGAAAACGGCGTCCGGGTCCACTCGAGGGCATTGGCGGGATTAATCGATTTTCAGCGGCTCTTCCACTTCAGCGAGTTGGAAAGACGCCTGAAGGAGTACATGTAACAGGGCTCTCCCCTCATGCACATACCGGTGCAATCGGGGAGAGTCCTATATCTTTATGATGTGGCCTGGGATGCCTGGAGGACACTCGCCAGGGTGTCGGTGTGGAAGTATCCGTCTTCGAAGGCATCGGACTCCATGATGAGCAGTCCCAGCGGTATGGTCGTCTTCACCCCTTCGATGTGGAACTGAGTGAGGCTTCTCTTCATCTGCTCTATGGCCTTGTGCCTGCTGGTGGCATAGACGATGAGCTTGGCCAGCATGGGATCGTAGAAGGGAGATACCTTGAACCCCACCTCGAGGGCATGATCGAGGCGCACGTTTCCCGAGAGCTCGGGGAAATCTATGCTGGAAATGATGCCGGGGGACGGCATGAACGTAAGGGGGTCTTCCGCATAGATACGCATCTCGATGGCGCTTCCCTTGATGCTGACATCGTCCTGAGACATGTCCAGTTTTTCGCCCATGGCGATCTTCAACTGGCTCTTGACGAGGTCGACCCCGGTTATCATCTCGGTGACGGGATGTTCCACCTGAATCCTCGCATTGACCTCCATGAAGTAGAAGTTCCCGTCACTGGCCCGCAGAAACTCGACGGTCCCGGCATTGTTGTATCCCATCTCCCTGAGGATGGTGACGGCCCATGTCTGGAGCTTCTCCCGTTCTGAAGGAGAGACCACCGGGGACGGGCCTTCCTCGACCACCTTCTGGTATTTGCGCTGAACCGAGCATTCCCGTTCGCCCAGGGCAATGAAATTGCCGTGGTTGTCTCCAAGGCACTGTACTTCGATATGCCTCGGATTGATGATCCTCTTCTCGATGTAGCAGTCAGGAGAGCCGAAGGCCATCTTGCCGATGCTTTGCGAGGACTCAAAGATGGCGACGATCTGATCCTCGGTATATATCGGCTGGATTCCCTTTCCTCCTCCGCCCTTGTCGAGTTTCACCAGGAGGGGAGGACCCAGTTCCTTGAAGAGTCTCATGATCACGTCGGCGCTCTCGATGCTCCCGACGGTCCCCGGCGTGATAGGGACTCCGAGCTTCTGGCCGAGCTGTCGGCAGTATGACTTGGATTCGATGTTGTGCAGTACCTCGGGGGAGGGACCCACCCATGTCGTGCCGTTGTCCACCACGGCCCGGGCGAACTCTGCGTTCTCGGACAGGAATCCGTATCCCGGGTGCACCGCATCCGCCCCTGACTTTTTCACGGCCTCGATGAGATTTCCGATGTTCAAATAGCTCATGGGAGGCGGGGCCTTCCCGATGTTGTATGCCTCGTCCGCTTCCCTGACATGCGGGGCGTTCTCATCGGCATCCGAGTATACGGCCACGGTCTTCAGTCCGAGCTCCTTGGCGGCCTTGAACACCCGCAGGACTATCTCACCCCTGTTGGCTACCAGTAGTTTTTTCATGTTGGTCCTCGTTCTCTTTCCCTTTGTATCATAGGGGGCTCTATCACTACGAAATCCCGGCGGGCCCCCGGGGGAGCGTGCCCGCCGGCTTGATCATCTGATTCGTTACTTCATGAGCGGTTTGCCCATGGGGAACTTCATGCCTGCTCCTTCAAGGATGCCGCCCACGGTCATCACGATGCCGAACAGACCGGCGACGAAGAACCCCCAGCCGCTGATCTGCAGGACTGCAGGTGCTGCATACCCGAAATAGATCAGGGTCAGGAAGGCAATGCCGACGTCCGCACCGATCACCGAGATGGATCCCGCTGCTGGGGCGTACTTGAGGAATATGCCGATGCCATCGAACGCGCCAAGTCAGCAGACCCCAAGAAGATCCGGGACGCCCTGGCAGCCACCAACCTCTGCGTGGGCAAGGGCAAGCTCGGCATCGACATCCTGTCCTATGACTGCGTGCAGTTCGACGAGACCGGCCAGAACAAGAACGCCGGCATCGTCCTGGTGCAGTTCCGCGATGTCAAGGGGACCATGGAGCGCGTGACCGTATATCCCGACAAAGTCGCACGCAAGGGATTCAAGGCCATATTCCCCATGCCGTAAACAATGCGCTTATACGATGTTACGCGAGGTGTGAGAAACAAGAAGCGCGCATGAATGTAAAGGGGCACCGGGCGCTCCTTACGGGCGCCCGGGATCCCCGGAACAATCGAAAACGAGGTCACCATGGACGTTATCATACAAGCAATCATCAACGGGCTCCTGACCGGTTCCTACTATGGTCTGGCGGCCTTGGGCTTGACACTGATCTTCGGGGTCATCAAGGTCATCAACTTCGCCCACGGCTCCATGCTTATGGTGGGCATGTTCGCCGCCTACTGGATCGTGAAGCTCACCGGGTGGCATCCCTATGCCGCCCTCATCATGGTCGTACCCATGCTCTTTTTCTTCGGTTACGCCCTGCAGGGTGTCCTCATCAAGCCGGTTCTCGAGGCACAGCGTGAAGTCCGGGAGCCCACCGAGGTCATCGTCGTCACTACGGGCGTGTGGTACATTCTCGACAACCTTGCCCTCATGCTCTTTGGGGCAGAATACCGGGTCGTTCCGACAAGCATGTCAGGACAGATCTTCATGCTGGGGGATTACATCTTCCCAAAGGCCCAGCTCTACGGTTTCATCACCACGGTCGTCACTTCTGGTCTACTCCTGTGGTTCCTGAAATACACCAAGATGGGCAAATCCATCAGGGCGGCATCCCTTGACCGGGACGCTGCGAGCCTCATGGGAATCAACCAGTACCGTGTCTATAACATAGCATTCGGCATCGGGGCCGCCATCGCGGGCATTGTGGGGTGCGTACTGATTCCTTTCTACTATGTTTTCCCCACGGTTGGCGTTGTCTTCGACGTTAAGTGCTTCATCATCGTGGTCCTGGGCGGCCTAGGAAGCATCCCCGGCGCGCTGATCGGCGGGGCGATCGTGGGTCTCATCGAATCGATATTCGCCCAGTACATCGCATCGACCTGGACTGAGCTGATCGTCTATGTGGTCTTCCTGGCGGTGCTCTTCATCAGGCCGGCCGGCCTCTTCGGCGAGAAGCGGGATTGGTGAGAAAGGAGTCATGAGATGAATTCCGGGTCAAAAAGAAAAACCATCGACACGATACTGAAAATAGTGCTGGCAGTCATCGTCTTTACGCTGCCGCTGTGGATCACGAGCCCCACGTACCTCCAGATCCTCATCTTCCTGCTCCTGTTCGCATACCTCACCACCTCCTGGAACCTGGTGGGCGGATTCGCCGGGGTGCTCCCGCTCGGACACTCGGCCTATGTGGGCATCGGAGCCTACACCTCCACGGTCCTGTGGATCACCTGGGGCCTCAGCCCCTGGCTGGGGATGTGGGTGGGAGGCATCTTCGCCGCCATCGTGGGCACCATCATCGGCATCCCAACCCTCAAGCTCAGGGGTGCCTACTTTGCCCTGTCCACCATGGCCTTTGGAGAAGGGGTACGGGTCCTGGTGGAAAACGTCATGCATCTGGGGCCGTGCATCATAGGCGGTCCGCAGGGAATATGCCTTCCCCTGGTGCCGGGCAACAACTTCACTCTGTTCCAGTTCGTGAGCAAGGTCCCCTACTACTACATCATCCTGGTCATGCTGTGCATAGCGGTCTTCATCACGTGGTACGTCAGCAGGATCAGACCGGGATACTACCTCGCAGCCGGAGGTGAGGAACCGGAGGCGGCTCAGGCCCTCGGCGTGAACGTCGCGAAGTACAAGGTATGGGCAATGGCGCTGAGCTGCTTCATGACCGCCCTGGGCGGCACTTTCCTGGCCCAGCTCACCCTCTACTTCTATCCCAAGCAGATCCTGGGCCTGGACTTCTCCTTCGAACTCGCCTTCATCGCACTTATCGGCGGCCGGGGGACCATAGCGGGACCGGTCATCGGCGCCCTGCTGCTGCGCCCCGTGAGCGAATTCACCCGCATTTACCTGAGCTCGGTGCTGCCGGGGCTGCACCTGGTAATCTTCGGTGCCATCCTGATCCTGGTCATGCTCTTCCAGCCCAGAGGACTGGTGGAGCCACTGACGAGGTTCTACGACTGGATACTCGACAAGCTGAGCGGCGAGAAAAAGGAGGTGAAGGCATAATGGCACTCCTCGAGATCAACAACGTATCCAAACATTTCGGCGGGCTCAAGGCCGTGGACCAGGTGTCCATCTCCATCGAGAAAGGACAGATATATGGCCTCATAGGGCCCAACGGCGCCGGCAAGTCGACCCTGTTCAACTGCGTGGCCGGATATTACGGGCCCACCATAGGAACGATAACCTACAATGGTGAAGACATCACCGGGTTGAAGCCCTGGAACATCTGCAAGAAGAGGATCGCCCGCACATTCCAGATCGTCAAGCCGTTCCAGACCAAGACCGTGCTCTACAATGCCATGGTGGGTGCCTACATCAGGACCGCAAACCCCTCCGAGGCCGAAGACAGGGCCATGGAGGTCCTCAAGAAGTTCAACCTCGCCGACAAGTGGAACAAGGCGTCCGGCAATCTGACCATCGCCGACCGCAAGCGCCTCGAGATCGCACGGGCCATGGCCACCGAACCCGAGATGTTCCTCATGGACGAGAGTATGGCGGGCCTGCGGCCCAACGAGGTGGACGAGACCCTGGACGAGATCAGAAAAATCCGCGACAGCGGGGTGACCATCTTCATGATCGAACACATCATGCGGGCCATCATGAGCGTCTCGGACAAGATCACGGTGATCCAGTTCGGCAAAAAGATCATGGACGGCACGCCGCAGGAAGTCGCCAAGGACGAGAGGGTCATCAAAGCATACCTGGGGGAGAGCTATGGCGCTGCTTGAGATCAAAAACATCAACTGCTTCTACGGCGATGTGCAGGTCATCTACGACGTGTCCATGCACATCGAGGAAGGTGAGGTCATCAGCCTCATCGGGGCGAACGGCGCCGGCAAGTCCACCATGCTCAGGACCATCTCCGGCCTCATGAAGCCGAAATCAGGCGAAATCATCTTTGAGAACCAGCCCGTCCACAACCTCCGGCCGGAGAAAATCGTGGAGCGGGGCATCATCCAGGTGCCCGAGGGAAGAAAGCTCTTCAGCCTCATGACGGTCCGCGAGAACCTCGACGTGGGCGCACACAATTCCCGGGCCTACTCCCATCTGAGCGAAACCCTCAAGGACGTCTACGCACTCCTGCCCCGCCTCGAAGAGAGGGAAAAGCAGCAGGCCATCACCCTCTCAGGCGGAGAGCAGCAGATGGTCGCCATCGGCAGGGGCATGATGGCCAAGCCAAAGATCCTCATGATGGACGAACCGTCGCTGGGTCTTGCCCCGGTGCTCATCAAGGAAATCTTCACCACCATCCGCAAGATCGCCGACCAGGGAACCACGGTGCTCCTGGTGGAACAGGACGTGCAGCATTCTCTGAGTCTCTCCGACCGCGGATACGTGATGGAGCACGGCCGCATCGTCATGGAAGGGAAAGGCAAGGAACTGCTCGACAACCCGAATATCAGGGAGGCCTACCTGGGTATCTAGGTACGGGACATCCATGCCATACGACAAGTACTCATAGCCCCTTTTCAACCCGTTCAATCCATCCGCCCTTGCGGGGCGGATGGATTGAACCGCCCCTTGCAGCAAGGACCCGCAGACAAAGACAGGGAAAAGGAGAACAGGTGCAGGGGAAATTCGCCTGGAAGAGGCTGAAGGACGGATAATCCGGATAAGTGCAGATTTTCAGCGGCTCCGCCGCTGAGGCCGTCCGGATGTGGACATAAAAAATCTCGAAACCAAAAAAGGAGGATCTGGAACAATGGAAGACTTCTTGAAGAAGTGTGAGGAATGCAACCCTGGTGAGAAAGAGTTTCTCCAGGCGGTATCCGAGGTGGTCAAGTCGGTGAAGCCTGTCCTTGACAAGCACCCGGAATACCGCAAGGAAAAGATCCTGGACCGAATGATCGAGCCGGAAAGGGTGGTCATGTTCCGGATCCCCTGGGTGGACGATAAGGGGGAGGTGCAGGTCAACAGGGGCTTCCGGATTCAGATGAACAGCGCCATCGGCCCCTACAAGGGAGGCTTCCGGTTCCACCCGTCCGTGAACCTCTCCATCCTGAAGTTCCTTGCCTTTGAGCAGGTCTTCAAGAATTCCCTCACCACTCTGCCCATGGGAGGCGGCAAGGGCGGTTCGAACTTCGATCCCAAGGGCAAATCCGACCGCGAGGTCATGCGGTTCTGCCAGAGCTTCATGAGCGAGATATTCCGGCATGTGGGCCAGTTCCTCGACGTCCCGGCCGGTGATATCGGCGTGGGAGCCCGGGAGATCGGGTACATGTTCGGCCAGTACAAGAGGCTGAAGAACGAATTCGTCGGCGTGCTCACGGGCAAGGGCCTGAGCTTCGGCGGCAGCCTCATCCGCCCGGAGGCCACCGGTTACGGCTCTGTCTACTTTGCAGCAGAGATGCTTTCCACCAGAAACGAGACCCTGGAAGGCAAGGTCTGCCTGGTGTCCGGCTCGGGCAACGTGTCCCAGTTCACCGCGGAGAAGCTCCTTGACCTGGGCGCCAAAGTGGTGACCCTGTCCGACTCCAACGGTTACATCTATGACGAGAAGGGCATCGACCGCGAGAAGCTCGCCTACGTCATGGAGCTCAAAAACGTCCGCAGGGGACGCATCAGCGAGTATGCGGACAAGTACAAGGGCGTGCTCTATGTCCCGGTCGATCCGGCCAAGGACTACAACCCCCTGTGGGACCACAAGGCGAGCTGTGCCTTCCCGTCGGCCACCCAGAACGAGATCAACGAGAAGGATGCACAGAACCTGCTCAAGAACGGCGTTTACGTTGTGAGCGAAGGCGCCAACATGCCCACGGTTCCTGCCGGTGTGGATCTCTTCGTGGACAAGAAGATCCTCTACGGTCCCGGCAAAGCGGCCAACGCCGGCGGCGTCTCCACCTCCGGCCTCGAGATGACGCAGAACAGCATGCGGCTCAGCTGGACCAGGGAAGAGGTCGACAACAGGCTCCACATGATCATGAAGGCCATCCACAGCGCATGCGTAAACGCCTCGGAGACCTACGGCACGCCGGGCAACTACGTGAACGGCGCCAACATTGCCGGCTTCGTCAAGGTCGCCGATGCCATGATGGCCCAGGGCATCGTGTAGCTTCATTCCAGAAGTTTTGCATGGGGCGGCGGTTCCCGTATTCGGGAACCGCCGGAATTTCCTGATCTCAAGACAATGTATCGGTGGAAAGAAAAAATTTAGCCTGCTCAAACTGATCGATTCAGGTCCCCCGGAAAACCTGGGGGACCTGAATCGATCAGTTTGAGCAGGTCAGGGAAAAACCCTCCCGCATGTCATGAGGGAGACCTACTCTCCTTGCCTGCAGGCTGTACTTGTGTATTATGAACATCACAGGCATGCGGAGGTTCCCATGACGTTGAGAGAGCGTGAGCTGTCCGGCAAGTATCACCTCAATTTCAAGGTCTTCCTGGAGCTCATGTCCAGCAAGATACGGGAGATCCTGCTCGTCTCGAGCCGGTACGACGCCTTCATCATCGAGGAGGACGTCACGCTTGCCTCCCGGATCATCCATGAATACAGCGGCCTCAATCTGTCCCAGCCTCCGCGGGTGACCAGGACGTCTTCGGCCCTACATGCGCTGAAGCTTCTGGATGAGAAGCACTTCGACATGGTCTTCACCATGCCCAACCTCGAGGACATGGACGCCTTCACCCTGGGCAGAAGGATCAAGGAGAAGAACCCGGCCCTGCCGGTTTACCTGCTGGCGCACAGCCTCAGGGGAATCCAGACATCCGGCGAGTCCATCCGCTACGACGGTATCGACAAGGTCTTCATCTGGTCCGGCAACGCCGATCTCCTGCTGGCCATCATCAAGGGCACAGAAGACGCACTGAACGTGGACTACGATACCACCCACGCCCAGGTGTGCGTGCTCATCTTCGTGGAAGACTCTCCTCTCTACTACTCTACCCTGTTGCCCATCTTCTACAAGGAGGTGGTTCGGCAGGTCCAGGCCGTGCTCGAACTCGGCGTGAACGAGGAGGAGCGCCTGCTCATCATGCGGACCCGGCCCAAGATCCTTTCCGCCCAGACCTTCGAGGAGGCCACCGCACTCTATGAAAAGTACAAGCCCTACCTGCTGGGCATCATTTCAGACACGCGCTTTCCCAGACAAGGCAGGCTGTTCGCCAATGCGGGGATAGAGCTGCTCTCCAGGGCCAGGCAGGAGATCCCCCACCTGCCCCTGCTCCTGTTCAGCTCGGAACCGGACAACAGGGCTCGGGCCAGACAGATCCCCGCGGAGTTCCTGGATAAGAACTCACCCAAGCTCCTCGAGGAGATCCATGACTACTTCCTTACCCATCTGGGTTTCGGGGAGTTCGTGTTCCGTACACAGGACAACACGGAGGTGGGCAGGGCGAGCAAGCTGCGCATGCTCGAGGAGAAGCTCGCCGTCATCCCCGACGAGTCGCTGTGCCATCACATCGAAAAGAAGGACATGGCGAACTGGGTCATGATGCGCTCGGAGATCCCGCTCGCCTCCACCATCAGGGACCTGTCCTGCCGTTCCTTCTCCTCCACGGGCGAGATGCGCGAGTACATCATCTCGCTCATCCACCTGGTGCGCAAGTGGCGCCAGAAGGGTGTGGTGGCGAAGTTCAACGGGAAGGAGTTCAACATCGACCTCCTTGACTTCGCGAAGATCGGACAGGGATCTCTGGGAGGAAAGGCCAGGGGCCTTGCTTTCATGTCGTCCATGCTGCAGGAGGACATCAGCCTGTTCGAAAAGTATTCGGAATCCTCCATCCGGATCCCTCAGACCGTCGTATTGGCCACGGACGTGTTCGAGGAATTCGTGGAGGCCAACAGCCTCAAGCGCTTCGCTGCGGACGGGTACACCGACGAAGAGGTGGCCCGGGCCTTCCTGGAGGCCCGGATGCCCGACGAGGTGGTCCGAGACCTGCAGACATACCTCGAACAGGTGATCTACCCCCTGTCCGTGCGCTCGTCGAGCCTTCTGGAGGACGCCCAGTTCCAGCCCTATGCGGGCCTGTACGAGACCTACATGATCCCCAACAACCACCCGGATTTCTCCCAACGCCTCGAGTCCCTCATCAATGCCGTCAAGCTCGTCTATGCGTCCACCTACTACGAGAGCCCCAAGGCCTTTGCCAAGAGCACGGCCAGCCAGGCCAAGGACGAGTCCATGGCCGTGGTCATCCAGCAGCTCGTGGGGGACGAGCACGGCGACCACTACTATCCCGCCATCTCGGGGGTCGCCCAGTCCCACAACTACTACCCGGTCTCCCACATGAAACCCGAGGAGGGGATCGTCCAGATGGCCATAGGGTTCGGCAAGACCGTGGTGGAGGGAGGCAAGTCTCTCCGCTTCTCCCCCCGGTACCCCGAGATCCTGCCGCAGTTCTCCACGGTGGACGACATGATCGCCAACTCCCAGCGGTTCTTCTATTCGCTCAGGATCAAAAACCACGACGACGCATCGCATCTCGACGTGCATTCCCACCTGGAGAAGCGGGACATCTATGATGCACGCACCGAGTTCCCCGTCATCGCCTGCGCGAGCACCTATGACGCCTCCGAGCACCGCATCAGGGACACCGGAGAGGGTCCGGGCGGCAAGATCATCACTTTCTCCCAGATCCTCAAGTACCGGAGCATGCCCCTGCCCGAGATGCTTTCGGATATCCTGGAGCTCGCCAGGAGGAACATGGGCTGTGCCGTGGAGATGGAGTTCGCGGTCAACCTGAGGAAGGAGAATCCCGGCTCCTGCGATTTCTACCTCCTCCAGATACGTCCCATGGTGACCGAGGAGGACCGCTTCGAGGTGGAGATCACGGAGCAGGACCTCCGGCAGGCCTTCTGTTTTTCGAGCCTCGCCTTGGGCAACGGCAGGCGTCAGGACATCACCGACATCGTCTACGTGAAGCCCCATGATTTCAAGCTCGAGTCCACCCCGGAGATCGCCGAGGAGGTGGGCAGGCTCAACGGGGCGCTCCTGACCAAGAAGCGTCCCTACCTCCTCGTCGGTCCGGGAAGGTGGGGCTCCTTCGACCGGTGGCTCGGCATCCCGGTCCAGTGGAGGCACATCTCGGGAGTGGGGGCGATCCTGGAGCTCCGGGGAACGCTCATCAAGGCCGACCCCTCCCAGGGATCCCACTTCTTCCAGAACATCACCTCGCTGGGAATCCCCTATGTGACCGTCACCGAGGGGACCCAGGACCGCTTCGACTGGCCATGGATCGAGTCATTGCCCGTGGTGAACGAGACCCCGCACCTCAGGCATGTCAGGCTACCCAGGCCGCTGACCATCAAGATAGACGGCAGAAAATCCCTATGTGTGATGCTTACCCCCGTATGGGAGGCAGACGGCGGGATAGACATCCTCACCCCAGGAGACGGATAATGAGAAGACACGACAAGGAGATAACGGACAAGGCCCTGATGGAATCCATCATCCGCTCGTCCAAGGTCTGCAGGGTCGCCCTGTGCGACGGAGACAGGCCCTACGTCGTTCCCATGTGCTTCGGGTACGACGGCAGGCATATCTACCTCCACGGCGCGGCCGAGGGCAGGAAGATCGATATCCTCAGGCGCAACCCCCACGTCTGCATCGAGTTCGAGCAGGACAGCGATGTGCTTCCCGCAGACAAGCCCTGTTCCTTTTCCATGCGGTTCCGCAGCGTCATCTGCACCGGGAAGGCATCCTTCGTAGCCGACGTGGAGTCCCGGCACCAGGCGCTCCAGACCATCCTGGGGCAGTACACCCGGGAGACCTTCATCCTGCCGGACAATTCCCTGGAGAAGATCGCCCTCATCCGGGTGGAACCCGAAGAGATGACAGGCAAGCAGTCCCGCTGGTAATCCATCAGCCGGTTAGGGCTGTCCTCAGGACGACAAAACGTGTATGAGACGGTCAGGGAGATGACCGGAGAAAGGCGGACTGCATGAAGATTGACTGGAACAGGGCACTGCCCGTCGCCTTCATTGTGATCGGGACCATTGACTTCATCTACGGGGCCTTCAGCAAGGACACGGTGAGCATTGCCATGGGTGCGCTCATGGCGGGTATCGCCGCCTATATCCTCGTGAAGGACAGGCGATCGTCCTAGTCCGAACCTTCAATAAGGAGCATGAAGCGCATGACTGAGAGGAAGGAGCAGGGCAAAGGCACCGTTTCCGTGTGGGGCGGCGAGGAGAAGAGCGCTTCCGGGAGATCCACCCAGGTGCCCATCGTCCAGAGCGTATCCTTCGGCTACGACGATATAGACCGGTGGATCAGGGTGGGCAGGGGCACCGAACCCGGCCACATCTACAGCCGGAACACCAACCCCACGGTTGCGGCTTTTGAGGAGAAGGTCCGTCTGCTCGAAGGAGCCGGGGCGGCAACATCCTTTGCCAGCGGCATGGCTGCCATCAGCAACACCCTGTTCACCCTGCTCTCCCCCGGTAACCGTGTGGTGTCCATCAAGGACAGCTACGGCGGCACGAGCAAACTCTTCATCGAATTCCTGCCGAGGTTCTCCATTGAGGCGACCCTGTGCGAGACCACTGACCATGGCCTGATAGAGGCCGAGGTGAGGAGAGGGTGCCGTGTCCTCTACCTTGAGAGCCCCACGAACCCGACGCTCAAGGTCGTGGATATCCGGCGGCTGGCTGCAGTGGCCCATGCCGTCGGGGCCATCGTGGTGGTGGACAACACCTTTGCCACGCCCATCAACCAGCAGCCCCTGGAGCTGGGCGCCGACCTCGTGATCCACAGCGCCACCAAGTTCCTGGGCGGCCATGCCGATGCCCTGGGGGGTGTGGCGTGCGGTCCGGAGGCCCTGGTGAAAGAGATCTACCACTTCCGCGAGATCAACGGTGCTGCCCTGGACCCCATGGCGGCCTACCTCCTGCTCCGCGGCATGAAGACCCTGCACCTGCGGGTGGCCCGGCAGAACGAGAGCGCGCTCGCCATCGCCCGGCACCTCAGCACGCACCCGAAGGTGGCGGCGGTGTTCTATCCGGGAATGGAGAGCCACCCGGGCCATGCCACAGCAAAGAACCAGATGAAGGGCTTCGGCGGTGTGCTGAGCTTCACCCTGAAGGGGGACCTGGAGGCGGTAAAGACCTTCCTTCCGGGATTGCAGTTCGCCCACCGGGCCGCCAACCTCGGGGCCGTTGAGACCATCGCCGGCCCGCCTGCCACCACGAGCCACGTGGAGTGCACCCCCGAGGAGCGCGCAGCCATGGGCATCCCCGAGGGGCTCATCCGCTACTCCGTGGGCATCGAGGACGTATCCGACCTCATTGCGGATATTGACAATGCCTTGGATCGCATTGGTTGATGCTTGTCATCTCCGGCCTTGCGCCAGGCAATCTCCCAGCCGCCGCCCCGCCTCAACGGAGCGGGCCAGGATATCAGGGTGATCCTTGACAATGCCCCTGTCGAACAGACCGAAGACGGCAATCTCGTCAACGACCTCATAGCCGAGAGCTTCCAGCGGCATCAGCATGGCATCCAGGGTGACTCCCATGTTCTCCCTGCCCTGTTGCTCGCATACGGCTGCAATAACGGCCTTCCTGCCTTGCCCGGCCAACCGGCTGGACCAGGATCGGGGGCGGGAATCGCCGAAGTCATAGTAGCAGTAAAGCCTGTCGATAAAGGCCTTCATGAGCGCCGAGATATTGTAGGTGTGTGTGGGAGAGACCAGCACTAATCCATTTGATTCGAGGATGGCCGGATATATGAGCCTCATGTCGTCTTTGAGCCCGGTGCATATCTTGTCCTTCCTGCAGCGTTCGCATCCGATGCAGGATTGAAACTCAAGATCGCGAAGATGGAAGGTCTCACATCCGATGCCTCTCTCTCGCATCCCCCGGGAAATGTACTGGAGGATTATGTCCGAGTTACCTCTTTTCCTCGGACTGCCGCTGATGCCGATCACCCCGGGAAGAATCGGCCGATCGCATGTATTCCGAGTCATATGTCTTCCCCCTGGCATATGAGAAGCATACTGACGCATTGCTTTGCAATAAAATCTTATTACTATTCAAGATAGAATTATAAACGGGGTCCACCCATGGCAGTAACCTACCGCACTGCGCGGACAAACGATATCCAGGCTGTCTCCGATGTCTACTGGACGTCCGTCCTCGATGTCTACCGCAGGCACGGGTTCGAGGACAGGAGGTTGTCCTATCCGGTGAACCCGTTCTATGGCTTCTGCCTGCGCGAGGAACCCGAGGGCTTTTTCGTGGCGGAGGAAGAGGGGAAGGTCATCGGGGCCGCCTTCAGCTGGGTGCGGGGTCATGTGTGGTTTCTCTCCCACCTCTTCATCCTGCCGCCGTACCAGGGAAAGGGCATCGGCAGGACCCTGTTCGAACTGTCGCTCCAGTACGGCATCACGGCAGGCGCGGCCATACGCGCTGTCATCACCATGGCCTTCAACCCCTCGTCGGTGGCCCTGTACATGAAATCCGGCATGACGCCCATTCAGGACATCTACCTCATGAAGGCGACAAGGAAGCATTCCTCCGGCAAGGACAGAACCCTCGCATGCGTTGGCCTTGAGCCCGATGGATGGGAGGACGGCGACCTGAACGCCATCGACCTCGACGTCCTGGGCATACCTCGGCCGATGCACCATTGCTTTTTCCTCGGGCAGAAGGATGCATCGTGCCGCATCTTCCGGCTGGGCGGCAGAACGGATTCATACGCATATATCTGGAAGGACGGGCGCATCGGCCCGGCGGCAGTACTGGAGGACGCCTCCCATGAGGCGATCCTGGACACCGTCATCACCCTCGCATGGAAGGAATGCGACAGCCTTGCCCTCATGGTACCCGGAGCAAACACCGCTGCCATGAGGGCCGTCCTTGCACGGGGCTTCACCGTGGCCATGCCCTATGTCATGCTCTCCTCCCTGCCCTTCGGCGCCTGGGACCGCTACCTGCTCCATTCCCCGGGCATGATGTGACCGGGGAATGCGCCCTGTTCCTCCTCTCTTTCGCATTGCGGAACCCTGGTTTTTGTTGTAGCGCCTTAACACCGACATTCAATCATTGCGAAGAGGTCCGCATGAACGGGAAGAAGATCAGGTCGAGACTGTTCATCCGTATCTGCATGCTGGCGTTGCTGAGCACACTGTTCCCCTGCTCATGGCTTTCTGCCGGGGAAAATCAGACGGCAGAGGTCAGGATCGGGAACATCCTTCCCCTTTCCGGACCGTCGGCCAGGGCCGGGAAACAGGGTCAGAGCGCCGTGGAACTCGCCACCGAGTACATCAATGCAGCCGGCGGCATCAAGGCACTCGGCGGCGCAAAACTCGTGAACGTCTGGACCGACAGCAGGGGTGAGGTCGCCTTCGGGGTGACCGCGGTCGAGCAGCTCGTCAAGACCGATAAGGTGAGCGTCATCTCCGGGGCGTGGAACTCCGCGGTCACCTACCCGACCACCCAGGCGGCCGAACAGGCCAAGATCCCCTATGTGGTTCCCGTCTCCGTGAGGGACAGCATCACGGAGCGCGGCTACAAATACGTCTTCCGCATCGCGCCCAAGGACGGTTGGCGTTCCCGCGACCAGTTCCGGTTCCTCAAGGAGATGCAGAAGGCGACGGGCAGCAAGGTCGAGACACTGGCCATGGTCTTCGAGGACGGGGGCTGGGGAAAATCGATGAAGGACCAGTGGACGAGGCTCGCAGCGTCCCAGGGATACAAGGTGGCCCTGGTGGAGCCCTATGCGGCCTCGGCCACGGACCTGACCATGACGGTCATGAGGATCAGGAACGCACAGCCCGACGTGATTCTGCTGGCCTCCTTCACCGAGGACGCAATCCTGCTGGCCAACACCATGTCGGCGCTCAAGGTCAGGGCCAAGGCCGTCATCGCCAGCGGCGGAGGGCATGCGAGCCGTGCCTTCCTGAAGAATGCCGGGGCGTCCTGCGACTACCTCTTCGACATCTCGGAGTGGGAGCCCGATATGAACAGGCCGGCCATAGCCCCGCTCAACGAGGAGTTCCGGAAACGGTACGGGTTCGAGCTCACTGCCGAGACCGCAGACGCCTTTGCCTCGGTCTATGTCATCGCCCATGCCCTGGAGGAGGCCGGGACCACGGACCCCGCCGACATCCGTGATGAGCTCGAGGACGCCGATATGTGCAGGGGCAAGGGCTGGCTCGGCATGGACATTCTTGCCTGCGGCTGCGTCGAGTTCGACCGGACGGGACAGAACGAGCACGCCGGGTACGTCATGGTACAGTTCCGGAACACCGGGGAAGCCATGGAGCGCGTCACGGTGTGGCCCGGATCAGCGGCCAGGAAGGGCTGCACGGCTGTTTTTCCCATGCCGTAACGGGCCATGTGACCACCGCCGAAGGTTTCGGTGGTATCACTCCTCCTCGAAGTACTGAGCCTGATAGGTCTGAACTTCCAGAGAACCTCTCCTCCAGGCGTCGGGGGACAGGCCTGCCTTCATGCACAGGTGCTCCAGAAAGGACTCCTTGTCGGGCAGCTGTTCCCACACCTGGGGGAGAAACGTTGCTGCCGCAAAGCCCTGCCGGATGATGAGACCGTCGACGCCGGGTCTGAGCTTGTCCAGGAGGTCCCGGGCATCGGTATATGCCAGGGGTTTGGGCTCGCTGAGCACGCTCACCTCGACATGGACCCTGTCCAGCTCCTTCCTGGTCAGTGCAGGAAACCGCGGGTCATGGAAGGCGGCGTTGACGGCATTGTGCCTTACCCCCTCCACAAGGGATTCCCGGGCCTCCAGGCTCCCGATGCATCCCCGGAGCTCCGTGCCCATGGTCAGGGTCACGAAGGTGCCTGCCTTGGCCTTGAGGGCCTCATCCTCGAGGGCATGCTCGAGCGTCCGATCGGGTGGGGCGGGGACGCCGAGTTTCTCCCCGATGGTCCTCCGTGCGAGTGCCACCAGGGCCCTGCCCTGTTCGCTGGTGTAGTGTTCCTTCATGGTCCGGTCTCCGAAGAATACGGTAGAGGCAAGGTCAAGCATGCACCTCTTGTCCACGTTGTTCAAGGGGGAAAATACCCCCTCTGCCTATGGACGGATGCCTACAGGTTTCCTTCGGACCGGCGCCGTTTCAGACGGTCAGGTGTTCAGACGGCCTGGGCCATCTGCAGGGGACAGGCATGATCCCGCAGCCCCAGCAGGGCGCTGACCGTCGCCTTGAGCCTGGTGAAGTCATGGGATTTCACCACATAGGCATCGGCCGCCATGGTGAGGGGGTGGTTCTTGTAGCCGGAAAAGGCGGAATGGATGATGATGGGGGAGTCCACCCTTGATTTGAGGATGTGTCCCATGGTCTCGAATCCGTCCATCCTGGGCATGCGGATATCCAGGATGATGAGGTCGGGATCCGACGCACCGTCGGCCTGGAGCATGGACATGGCCTCGACCCCGTCCGATGCGATCTCCACCTCGTAACCGTCCTCGACAAGCTCCTCCTTGATGAGGAACTGGAGATGCTTGTCATCCTCCACCAGCAATATCCTCTTCATCCCTCTCTCTCCTCTCAACCACATATCGTTCCTTGATAGTGGCCCTCATCTCATGCATGCCTCGTGGAGTTCATCATCGGGCCTGTGCTTACGGACCTCGGCTTGCACGAAAGGTGCCAATATTATAGGGTTTTATTTGCTAGTTATATCTGATAGTTACATGCAACGATCTGATGTTCCGACATGTTTCCAACAGGCTTCGCACATGCAACGTCAATGGTTTGACGTTCTGCTGCCGCACCTCTTTCCGAGGGACACCCTTGACCTCCCGCACCCAACGGGTATAGATTCCAGCACTACCCTATGGTACTCGACAGGCTCTCCAGACACGGCATACGCACCACCGGCATCACGGACAGGATCCACGTGGTCCACGGCAACAACCGCGGACGGTCGCCCTTCTGCAATGTCTTCCTGATCCTCGACACCGTGAACGTGCTCTTCGATACCGGGTGCGGCGTGGATCTCATCGAGAAGCTCTGCTCGGAGGTGCGCATCGACCGGGTGTTCGTATCCCATTCCCACCTAGACCACACGGCCGGGTGCCGATTCCTCCAGGACTCCGGCAGCGAGATCATGGCGTCCCAGGAGAACAGCGACTCCATCGCCACCGCAGAGCTGCTGGCCCTTCGGTTCGTGGGCGAGGAGCTCAGGGACACGTGGATGGAGACGTACCCGCCGCTGACCGGGTTCAGGGACTTCACCGTTTCCGAAACCTACAGCCACGGGCAGGAGTTTTCAAGCGGCCACCTGCGGTTTACGGCCCTGTACACCCCCGGCCACCTGAACGACCACTACTGCTTCTGGATGCCCGACGAGAAGATCCTCCTGGGCTTCGACATCGACCTGAGCCCCTTCGGGCCCTGGTACGGCAACCCCGAGAGCGACATATCCCTGTTCAGGGACTCCATCGCCCGGGTCATGGACATGCCCGCCGAGGTCTACCTCCCCGCCCATGCCAGGCCCATCAGGAACCCGTACATCAGGAAACGTCTCCACGCCTTTGCGGCCTTCTTCGACGAGCGCGACCGCCAGATCCTGGACCTCCTCGCCCAGGCCGAGCACATGGGCATCGAGGACCTCGTCAGACACTCGCCCTTCTACGATGCCGACCATGCCTCCATCTCGGACGAACTCCTCTGGTTCGGCGAAGAGCAGATGATCAGGAAGCATTTGGAAGGGCTCGCGGACCGGGGGCTTGTCCATGAGGAAGGCGATCGTTACTGGGTCAGGCAGTAAAGAGAATCAGGCTGCCCTGGTATCTTGCCGACCATACAAGCAAGATAATCATATAATCTGTGTCGTCATCATTACTTTCGACTGTTCTGATCACCTGATGATATTTCCACTCTAGGTGGGTCTCTCTGACACCCTAACGCTCTCTGCACTTTCTGCAAAATATCAGTGCTTCAGGTCACCATCAATCAACCCGAATGAGCTGAGCCATCATCAATATACTTATTGACTAGTAACATACTTTTAGTTTACTTACTTACTAACAGTAAAGTTAATATGTCCGATAATAATGAAACGGGAGTAATACCACCATGAGACCACAAGATAAATCCAAGATGGTGAGCCAGAAACGGAGAAGCAGGGAAAAGGAGCAGCGGATTCAGAGCATCCTTGATGCGGCAAAAAAAGTATTCTCTGTAAAAGGCTATCTCAAAGCAACGATGGAAGAGATTGCCTGGGAAGCAGAAGTGACGAAGCCGACGGTGTACTTGTATTTCAAGACAAAGGACGACCTCTTCTATACATTAATGCTACCCTTGATGGAAGACATCCATCAACAGTTGGAGGAAGTAGAAAAAAGACTTGATTCAGGCAAGATAAAAGATGGAGCAACATTGATCAGGGGCCTCTTTAAATCCTTTTACCACGGTTATAAGCTTTCACCTGACACCTTCAGGATCATTCAGCTCTTCCAGCAGCAGGGTCTCGGCAGGGAAATGGATCCCGATGTCATGAGGGCACTGATAGAGAAGGGACGTATGAATTTTGACATTGGCCGTCGGGTACTGGGCAAGGGCATGGAACTGGGAATGATCAAGAAGGTGAATGTCTACGAAATGGCAGATGCCATATGGGGAACATTCGTAGGTGTGACTCAACTGGAAGACATCAAATCTGACGAGCAGAAAAACCACACATTGAAGGAAAGGACCCTGCGCCTGGTTGAACAGTTGTTTGCAGAGGCCATCACAATGAAACCGGGGGCATAATTATATGAAATCTACCAAAGTCACAGAGATAATTGATCAGGTAAGAAAGGAAGGACGGTTATCGCTCACTGAAGCAGAGTCCAAATCGCTGCTGAGCCTCTACGGGATTCCTGTCGTTGAAGAAGCCGTTGTCCTGAATGAAGATGACGCAGTTGCCCAAGGCCAGAACATAGGCTTTCCCGTTGTTTTAAAAGGACAGGGAGCACGGTTAACCCACAAGACAGAGCGTGGCCTCGTTAAGGTGGGTTTAAAATCAGATGATGAAGTCCTGCAAGCCTATCGTCATATTATGGATGCCGCCGGAGAGGAATGGGAGGCATGCCTTGTCCAACCACTGATACAAGGCAGACGCGAATTTGTTGCAGGCCTGATCCGTGACCCTCAGTTCGGCCCCTCGGTGATGTTCGGCATTGGAGGCATTTTAACAGAAGCCCTGAACGATGTGACCTTCCGCATCGCTCCCCTCGATGAGATCCAGGCACGGGCCATGCTCGATGAAATAAGGGCATGCAAACTGCTCGGTACATTCAGGGGTGAGGCAGAAGTTGATAAAAAGCATCTTGTTCAGGTTTTGATGAATTTGTCACGTTTAGGAACAGACCATCCCGAGATAAAAGAAATCGACATCAACCCTTTCATTGCCATGCCGGATGGCAGCATCAAAGCCGTTGACGCCCTGGTGGTCCTGACTGATCCCGGCGAGGTCCCGTTTGCAATCAATGACAGAAACAGGGAACGGGAAAAAGAAATCAGAGAAGCCCTCGATGTGATGATACACGCAGGGTCTATTGCAGTGCTGGGGGCAACCCCCCCGAGACCCCATTTCCCTGGCATATTTGAATGTGTCCGTAGATTCGGTTTCAGTGGAAAGCTCTACCCCGTGAACCCAAAGGCACAGAATTATGACGGTATAAAGTTTTATCCCAGCCTGGCTTCCCTGCCGGAGAAAGTGGACCTGGTCATAGTATCCATCCCGGCGCCCTTTGTGCCCGAAGCCCTCAGGGAGTGTGTAGCAACAGACAACAGGAACGTACATATCTTTACGGCCGGATTCAAGGAAACCGGGGAGGAAGAAGGATTAAGGCTTCAGTCGGAAATAGAAGAAATAGCCCGGGAAGGAGGACTCCACGTCGTAGGCCCCAATTGCATGGGATTCTACATCCCGGCTTCAAGGATGCTGACATGGACTGACGCTTCCGAAGAGAGCGGTCCGGTCTCTTTCGTCAGCCAGAGCGGTGGTAACGCCCAAGACTTCTCACATCATATCACCAGCACCTACAATATTCATTTCAGCAAATGCATCAGCTTCGGGAATGCACTGACGTTGGATAGCTGTGACTTTATAGATTATTTGGCTCATGACGAAGACACGAAGATTATCACCCTGTATCTTGAGGGAGTCAAGGACGGGCCACGGCTGTTGCGGCAGATCAGCGAGATCAGCCCCCGCAAGCCGGTCATCCTGTACAAAAGCGGCCTTACCGAATCAGGGGCCAGGGCGGTATCCTCCCATACTGGATCAATGGCGGGTGGGGAAAAGATATGGAAAGCATTTTTCAGGCAGACAGGGGCCATCTCGGTCGAGTCCATAGAGGAGATGGCGGACGTAACCCTGGCTGTCCATCATATCCGAGCAGCTCAAGGCCGAAGAACGGCGGTTATCGGCATGGGTGGCGGCAGTGGTGTAGCAGTAGCGGACTGCTGCGCCCGTGCAGGGCTTGAGCTTCCGGCGTTTTCCCCGGGCCTGGTCAGCACATTTCGGAAGTCCATAGGCATCGACGGGTCCATGATCAGGAATCCCATCGATTCCGTCATTGCGTTCGCAAGCCTGCCGGTCATGGGAGAAACACTGGATCTGCTTGCCCAAAGCGGGGAGATCGATAACTTCATTATTTCGATGTCATTGGACTGGCTGGCACTGGCAAAGACTCAGTCAGGCAACTATGCAGAAACCATCGCCTCCTATCTGGCCGAGGAGGGACGTAAACATGCACGTGGTAAACCCCTGATCGCCTTCTTGCGGCAATACCAGCCGGATCCGGCCATCAAGGAATGCATACCGTTTGTTGAAAAAATTCTCCTTTCCGGGGGTATCCCGGTTTACAAGAGCCTGCCGCAAGCAGTCTCAGCGCTCTCGAAGCTCGTGACTTATAACGAGCACTGTAAAGAAATATCCGGGGATACCTGATTCAAAGTTGAACGACAACATAAGTACCATAGGGGGTGAACATGCAGATCAAACGCAAACTCAACAGGATGATGAAAAAAACTACATGGAAGACGACCCTATCTTTATTTAGAATGTTCACCAAGTCTGCTGCATACTTCAACTATCCGGTGATCGGCCCTGTGGTGAGAAGACTGGTTAACCTTGAGCCAGAAGCCCATACTCAGGCTTACACCCTGAACATCAATGCCGATGTGTCAGACATGGCGAAGGGTGTTGTCCTGCCAATCGATATGATGAAGAAGCTGGCAAAAGAAGCAAGCTATCGGGCGATCATGAATAAATGCCTGTGCCGCTCTGCTTTTGAATGCAAAAATTTTCCTCATGACCACGCCTGCATCTTCATTGGTGAGGGGGCACGGGGGATTGTGAAAAACGGTATCGGGAGAGAGGCCACTGTGAAACAAGCACTTGCCCATATCGACAAGGGGGCCGAGCTTGGTCTCATAGGACAGGCTTTATGGGTTGAAGTAGAACGGGTTATGATGGGTATCAAGAGAGAGAAAGACGTTGCGCACTGGCTTGAGATATGCTTTTGCTGCCCTTGCTGCTGCGGTACCTTTAAGCTGATGAAGTCATCCGATCTTCAGGATATAAGGAACCGTTTTCAGTCAATTGGATGGAAGGCTCGTGTGGATGATGGCAGCTGCATTCAGTGTCAGTTATGTATCGATCGCTGTCCTGTGGAGGCTATCTCTCTCAACGCAGGGCATATCATGATTGACGAACAAAAATGTCTGGGATGCGGCTTTTGTGCGGCAGGTTGTCCTCAGGAGGCCATAAAGCTTCACTTTAAAGGGCAGTTACTGGATTCTATCCAAGACTATTTTTCTCGTGGCGGACTCAAGGTTGAGGTATAAATTGGTATACCACGGAGGTAACGATATCTTATCTGTAATAGGTGCACGCTTTCATGCTGACGTGGAAGTTAAGATTCTCGGATGATATCTATCCTCGGCGGCATAAGAGATTTCAGTCCATAATCTCCGCATTCCTCAAGGTGGTGATACCTGCGGTTACCACTCGGTCTGCAAAGATCTAAGAAACCAACGATCCTGTACCACGATCAATGCCTTGCTGTTATTGTACCATTCAAAATACTATCTCCGCTCCCTTCCATGACAATGCGGTATTAAACATCGATTACAGATCATGCCCTGAAGGGCTTTGATGAAACAGGGTTGTGCCCCTAGAAGATGAACCTCCTCCATGCCACGTTCAACACGATGCCGATGCAGACGAGGTTGATGAGCATGAAGGAGCCGCCGTAGCTGACGAAGGGCAGCGGCACGCCCACCACCGGGAAGATGCCCACGGCCATGGAGATGTTGATGAACACATGGAGCGTGAAGTACACGGCGATACCGAAGCAGAGCAACGCCCCGAACCGGTCCTTGGCCTTGAGCCCCACGGTGATGATCTTGGTGATGAGCATCATGTAGAGGAACAGGAGCAGGCCCGAGCCCAGGAAGCCCCACTCCTCGGCCACCACGGAGAAGATGAAGTCCGTATGGTGTTCGGGCAGAAACTTGAGCTGGGTCTGGGTGCCGTGGAGAAAGCCCTTGCCGATGAGCCCCCCCGACCCCACGGCGATCTTGGACTGGATGGCGTGGTAGCCGCTGCCCAGAGGGTCCCGGGAGGGATCGAGGAAGGTGAGGATCCGCAGCTGCTGGTAGTCCTTCAGGGAAAACCATAGAAACGGCATGCCCGCGAGGAAGAGCCCTCCCAGGGTGAGGAGCGTGGACCGTCTGATCCCCAGCATGAGGAACATGATCGCCGCTATGAACGAGACGATCCCGGCGGTACCCAGGTCGGGCTGCAGGAGGATGAGGAGAACGGGCACCATGATGACGATGGCCGGGAAAAAGAGCTCCCTGATGCCGTGGATGAGGATGTGCTTCTTCTTCTCGGCCCAGTAGGCCATCCAGATGATGACGAAGACCTTGGCGAGCTCGGATGGCTGCATGCGGATGGGCCCGTAGAAGATGAGCCACCGCCGGGCGCCGGAGATCTCCCTGCCGACGAGGAGCACCAGCACCAGGGCCAGCACCACGGCACCGTACAGGGGCCAGGCGGAGTACATGAGGTTCCGGTAGTCCACGGCAAAGGCTATGACCAGGAAGACGGTGCCGATGCATATCCACAGCAGCTGCTTGAAGAAGATCCCGCTGCCCGTGCCCGAGGTAGAGCTGTAAACGCAGAGCAGCCCGATGACCATGAGGAAGAACGTGGTCAGAAGGATACCCCAGTCAAGGGTTTCCGTTATCCTGGCGTACCTGCTCACCTTGAGCCTCTTTCTGGAGGTAATACCCCTTTATCACGTCCCTGACAATGGGGCCTGACACGGCCCCGCCGTGGCCGCCGTGTTCGAGAAGCGCCACCACCACGATCTCGGGCTTGTCCACGGGGGAGAACCCGAAGAACCAGGCATGGTCACGCAATTTGTACGGGATGTCCGATTCGTCCGGCCGTTTCGACACATATCCCCTGGCCACCTGGGCGGTCCCGGTCTTGCCTCCCATGGAGATGTCCTTGTCCCAGAGGGAATGCGCCGTGCCATGGGGGTCCTCCACCACACCCTTAAGACCCGCCTTGATCAGATCGATCTGCCTGGCCGGGATGGCAAGGTCCCGCTCCAGGACGGACTCGTCCGTTGCGATGATCCTGGGGGTGTAGACCTTGCCGCCGTTGACCACCGCACTCATGGCCCTGGCCACCTGGAGCGGCGTCACCAGGGTGTACCCCTGGCCAATGGCGGCGATCACGTTCTCGCCTGGGTGCCATGGCTGGCCGAACCGCTTGCGTTTCCAGGCCTTGGTGGGCATCAGCCCGGGGGACTCGTCGGGGAGCACGATGCCGGTCTTGGCGCCGAGCCCGAGCCGGGACCCGGTCTCCGCGATGGCATCAATGCCCATCGCCCGGCCCAGGGTATAGAAATAGACGTCACAGGACTTGGTGATGGCCTCGACCAGGTCGACGCTCCCATGGCCCTCCGGCTTCCAGCACCTGAAGACCACCCTGCCGAGGCTGAAAGACCCTGGGCAGAACACCTGGGCATACGGGTCGAGTATGCCCTCGTGGAAGGCCGCCAGGGTCACCACGATCTTGAAGATCGATCCGGGAGGATAGGCACCCCTCATGGCCCTGTTTTCCAGAGGGTGCATGGGGTTCTCTATGATGTCTTTCCATTGCTGGGGGGTCATGGAGGCGGCGAAGATGCTCGGGTCGAACCCGGGAGTGCTCTCCATGACCAGCACCTCTCCGGTGGCCGGCACCATGGCCACCACGGCACCGGCCTTGTCCCCCAGGCCCTGACGGGCGATGGCCTGGAGGTCCTGGTCAAGGGTGAGCTTCACGTCGTGTCCGGGGACCGGCTCCTGTTCGTCGAGGACCCTGACGCGCTGCCCCCTGGCATCCACCTCGAAAACCCGCTTTCCCTTCACGCCCCTGAGCGTGTTCTCGCCGACCAGCTCGATCCCGCTCTTGCCGATGAGGTCGCCTGGCGCGTAGTCCTGGCCCTCCTTTCCCTCAAGCTGCCGTTTGGATATCTCCCCGATGAAACCCAGCACATGGCAGCCGAGCTCACCGTAGAGATATTCCCGCTCCGGGATGGTCTCGATGGACACGCCGGGGAGGTTGTACATCTCCATCTCCACCTTGGCCACCTGGTTGAAGGTGATGTCCCGGGCAATGATCAACGGGTCGTAGGGTTTGCTCTTGCCCTTGCGGATGGCCTGCAGGACCTCGGAGTCGGGTTTGTCGAGCAGCGGGGCAAGCCGCTTCGCTATGTCCCCGGGGTCGGAAATGTCCTCGGGGAGCACCATGACGTTGAATGCGGGTCTGTTGTCGGCGAGCACGACCCCGTCGCGGTCGAAGATCTTCCCCCGGGGAGCCGGAATGGAGATGATGCGTATGCGGTTGTTCCGGGAAAGTTCCTCGTAGTACGAACCGTTGATGATCTGCATGACGAAGAGGCGCAGCGTCAGTATCCCGAGCAGGACCAGGACAAAGGCGATCAGGTACCGGGACTTTTTCCTGAGGTCCTCGTCGAGCTGAGGGTTCGTGATGTTAGGCTTCATAGGCCCTCTTCACCCGTCCCACCAGGGCCACCATGACCGGGCTTGCACACCCGGTCAGCACCGAGCCCACGGCAAGGGGGATGACTTCCTCCGGTTTCAGGCCGATGTCCATGAAAAGGACCAGGGCGCATGCCGCGATCACGGAAAAGACGGCGGCAAGGATGACCTGGGTCATGATGTTCTCCAGATAGATGACATCCTTGAGGATATCGACCGTGACGAAGGTGAAGAGGTAGAACAGGGGGATCAGCCCGGGCCGCGCACCGGAGAAGGCCTGGAGGAGCAGGGACGATGCGAGGACGAACAGGAGCCCCTGGGAGAAGCCCAGGTGGATGATGACGCCGATGACCATGCCCAGGAGGAGGTCGACGCGCAACGGGCTCCAGAGCCCCGGGAGGAGGACAGTCTCGATGAATGCGGCCAGGAAGGTGATGCCAAGGAGGCTACTGAGAGTCTTCAGCACGGAAACCCACTCCGAATATGCCTTCGAGCTTGGACATCTCCACACTGGGACTGATCATGATCCTGACAAAGATCTTGCGGGGGTCCTTCCCGACCTCGGAGATACGGCCTATCCTGAGTCCTTTGGGGAAGCGGCCCTCCAGGCCGGAGCTCACCACCATGTTCCCCACCTCGACCAGCTCGGTGCTGCGGACATACTCCAGGCTCAGCACGTTCGTCCCGGTCCCCTTGACGATCCCCTTGACCTGGGTCTCTTCGATAACGGCAGGAACCGCGCTGTTCGGGTCGGTGATGAGCAGGACCTGGGCGGTGTGGGGAGAGACCGCCATCACCCTGCCCACCAAGCCGAGCGGTGATACCACCGGCATGTTCACGGCAAAGCCGTGTGTTGTGCCCCGGTCGATGATGACGGTCCGGAAGATCACGCTGATGTCCTGGGCCAGCAGCGTTGCCGGCAGGAGCTGATAGTCACCGTGCTCGGATTTGAAGTCGAGCATGGCCCTGAGCCGTTCATTCTCGCCTTCGAGGCCCTGCATGGCCATGTGCTGGAACCGGAGCCGCTGAAGCTCTCTGACGAGTTCCTTGTTCTCCCTTCGGACATTGACCAGCGCCAGGTAGTCTGTCCACAGGGTAGCAGCGAACCGGAACGGGGCGGTGACCACCCGTTCGGCTATGTAGAAGCCCTCCCGGACGGGGTTCAACCCGCTCGACAGCGAGCGGTATTGCCCCAGGGAGAGCAGAACGATCACGATCGCGGATGCAATGACGACGAGGATAATCTTGTTCGTGCCGCCGCGTTCCATCAACTTGGTATGGTGACATCCCTCAGGAGATCGATGTCATCCAGCAGCTTTCCGGCACCCCGTGCAACGGTGGAAAGGGGGTCCTCGGCGATGATGACAGGCAGACCCGTCTCCTCCCTAATGAGCTTGTCGAGGTTCTTGAACAGCGCCCCGCCGCCGGTCAGCACGATGCCCCGGTCCACGATGTCCGCCGCCAGCTCGGGAGGGGTCTGTTCCAGGGCAACGCGCACGGCGTCGATGATGGTCCGCACCGGTCCCTGGCATGCCTTGCGTATCTCCTCAGAGCTGATGGTGAAGATCTTGGGGATGCCGTCCACCAGGTCTCTGCCCTTGACCTCGATGGTCTTTTCCACATCGTCGGCCGCAGCGGAACCGATCATGATCTTGATGATCTCCGCGGTCCTCTCGCCGATGAGCAGGTTGTACTCGCGCTTGATGTACTGCATGATGGCCTGGTCGATCTTGTCGCCGGCCACCCGCACGCTGTTCGTATACACGATGCCGGACAGGGAGATGACCGCCACCTCGGTGGTCCCTCCGCCGATGTCCACGATCATGGAGCTGATGGGCTCGGATACCGGCAGGCCTGCGCCGATGGCCGCCGCCATGGGCTCGGCCACGATGTGGACCTCCCGGGCCCCCGCTGCCTCGGCGGATTCCTTGACCGCCCTCTTCTCCACCTGGGTGATGCCCGAGGGCACGCAGATGATGACCCGGGGTCTCACGAAGAGCCTCCTCTGGTGCACCTTGGTGATGAAATACTTGAGCATGGCCTCGGTGGCCTCGAAGTCTGCGATGACGCCGTCCTTCATGGGCCTGATGGCCTGGATGTTCTCCGGGGTCCTTCCCAGCATCTTCTTGGCCTCGGTACCCACCGCAACGATCCGGTTAACCCCTCCCTGCTCCTGCTTCACGGCCACCACCGAGGGCTCCGAGAGCACGATCCCCTTGTCCCTCACGTAGACCAGGGTGTTGGCCGTGCCCAGATCGATGGCGAGGTCGTTCGAGAACAGTCCTGAGACCCATTCCAAGACCATACGATGCTTCTCCTTTCGCGTGCGTGGATCGGTGTTGAGACCGTCTTAACAAATGCCCCGGCCTTTTACAAGGTCGTAGGATGCCACATGCGGTTGCGAAATCCCCCCGACTGTGATAGCAAGGCACCTCGATGGACACCACTTGTAGCATAATCCTGGCGGCCGGGAAAGGCACCAGATTGAAATCCGACCTCCCCAAGGTACTCCACGAGATCCTCGGTGAACCCCTCATCTCCTATTCGCTCTCGCTGGTGAGAGGCTTCTCGGAGAGCATCATAGCCGTGGTGGGCCACGGGCGCGACCAGGTCATGCGCTTCCTGGAGCCCTTCCATGTGAAGACGGCCGTCCAGGAACCCCAGCTCGGCACCGGCCACGCCATCCTGATGGCCGCCGACGCCCTGGGGAAGGCCCATGCGGACAGTGTCCTCATCCTGCCGGGGGACATGCCGCTGATCCGGAAGGAGTCCCTCGAAGGGCTGCGTGAGGTCTTCCACGGGAGCGGAGCGGACATGGGCATCCTCACCGCCCGCATCGCCGACCCCTTCGGGTACGGGAGGATCGTCCGGGACCGCAGGGGCTCTGTGAAGCGTATCGTGGAGCACAACGACGCCACCGAAAAGCAGCGCGCCATCGACGAGATCAACACGAGCGTGTACGTGATGAATAAAAACTTCCTCCTGACCTCGGTGGAGCGGCTCTGCCCGGACAACACCAAGGGAGAGCTCTACCTGACGGACGTGGTGTCCATGGCCCACTCGGTGGTGACGTACACGGTCACGGACCCCGACGAGGCCCACGGCATCAATTCCAGGGAGCAGCTCGCCTTCGCCCAGGAGAGGTTGCAGCAGCGCATCAACCGGGCCCGCATGGATGAAGGCGTCACCATCGAGGACCCGAAGACGACGTGGATAGGCCCCGAAGCGGTCATCGATCGGGACGTGAGGATCTGGCCCGGCACCCATGTCCTGGGAAGGAGCCTGGTCGATCCCGGCGTGAGGATCATGCCGCATGTCTGGATCAGAAACAGCCGCATCGGAGCGGGAAGCCTCATCGGCATGGGAAGCGTCATCGAGGACAGGACCATCGGGGAAGGGAGCACCGTGGCGCCCGGCACGATCCTGGCCTGAGTCCGGGGCGCCTCCCGATTGACTTTCATCCTCCCAGGACCTACAAGGAAATAATGGACTGGCTGAAGAGTATCTTTAAAAACGCCCACGACGAGTCCGAACCGCCCGAGCTGGAAGAGATCTACGAGATCCTTCCCGTGCTGCCGCTCAAGGACGCCATCCTTCTGCCCGGGGCGGTGCTGCCGCTCATCGTCACCAACCCGACCTCCGCCGCGCTCATCAAGGAGTTCAACAGCACGAACAGCCCCGTCGTCGCGGTGGGCATGAAGAAGCCCCATGAACCCATCCCCGCCGTATGGGAGAATCTCTACAGCGTAGGGTGCATCGCCCGGATCACCAAGCTGACCTCGAACAAGCCGGGAGAGCTCTCCATCATGATCAAAGGGTTCCAGAAGGTCCTCATCGAGGAGAAGGTGGCGGACGAACCCTACATGAAGGTGCGCATCACCCCGCTGAGCGAGCGTATGGAGCCCGACCGGCAGGTCTATGCCCTGGCGCTCTCCACCAGGGAAACCCTCTCCCAGCTGGCCCGCCTGTCCTACCAGAACCTGGACACCGTGCTCACCAACCTCGCCAAGATCAAGGACCCCCTCATGCTGCTGGCCACCACGGCCACGAACCTGCCCATACCGGGCCCGAAGAAGCAGCGGATCCTCGAGGAGGACGACATCGAGCGGAAGTACACCCTCCTCTACGAGGCACTGCGGGAGGAGCTCGACATCGTGGAGCTCTCCTCAAAGATCACGGAGAAGGCCCGGGGCGAGATCAACCAGGCCCAGCGGGAATACTACCTCAGGCAGCAGCTCAAGGCCATCAAGAAGGAGCTCGGCGAAGGGGGGGGCGACCTCGAGGAGGAGATGGACGAACTCAGGGGCGAGATCGATGCCAAGGGGCTGCCCGAGGAGGTCAGGACCGAGGTGGACAAGGACCTCAAGCGCATCTCGCGCATGCAGCCCTCCTCGTCCGAGTACGTCACCATCCGCACCTACCTGGACTGGATCCTCGACCTCCCCTGGCAGGAATGCTCGGACGACAACCTCGAGATCGCCGACGTGGCGAAGATCCTCGACGAGGACCACTTCGACCTGAAGAAGCCCAAGAAGCGCATCATCGAGTTCCTGTCGGTCAAGAAGCTCAAGGACGACCTCAAGGGCCCCATCCTGTGCTTCGTGGGACCGCCGGGCGTGGGCAAGACGTCCCTGGGCAAGTCCATCGCCAGGGCCATGGGCAGGAAGTTCGTCCGCATCTCGCTGGGCGGTGTACGGGACGAGGCCGAGATCAGGGGCCATCGCAGGACCTACATCGGCGCCCTGCCGGGCAGGATCATCAACGGCATCAAGACGGCGGGCACGGTGAACCCGGTCTTCATGCTCGACGAGATCGACAAGCTCACCCGCGACGTCCACGGAGACCCGGCCTCGGCCCTGCTTGAGGCCCTGGACCCGGAGCAGAACAGCCACTTCACGGACCACTACCTGAACGTGCCCTATGACCTGTCCCGGGTGTTCTTCATCACCACGGCCAACATGGTGGACACCATCCCGGCCGCCCTGAAGGACCGCATGGAGATTGTGGAGATCGAGGGGTACACGCACGAGGACAAGATCCAGATCGCCCGGAACTACCTCATCCCCAAGGAGATCGAGGCCAACGGCCTCGCAGGCAGGTGCGTGGACTTCACCGACGAGGCCGTCACCCACATCATCCGCCACTACACGAGGGAGTCGGGCGTGCGGAACCTCCAGCGGGAGATCGCGTCGGTCCTGCGCACCATCGCGGCCCAGGTGGCCTCCGGGTGCAGCGATGCGTTCGCCATCGACACGGGATTCGTGGAAAAGGCGCTCGGACCCGTGCGCTTCATGCCCGAGTCCAAGCAGCGCACCCGCATACCGGGCGTGGCCACGGGGCTTGCCTGGACACCGTTCGGCGGCGAGATCCTGTTCGTGGAGTCGGCGCAGGTGGAGGGCAAGGAGGAGATGATCCTCACTGGCCAGATGGGCGACGTCATGAAGGAGTCGGCCAGGCTCGCCCTGAGCATCGTCAAGTCCATGGGCCGCTCCATGGAGAAGGACCACGGGCTCCACATCCACGTGCCCGCTGGGGCCATCCCCAAGGACGGTCCGTCCGCAGGGGTGACCATCGTCACCTCCATCATCTCGCTGCTCACGGACAAGGTGGTGAGAGAGGATCTCGCCATGACGGGCGAGATCACGCTGCGCGGCGTGGTGCTGCCCGTGGGCGGCATCAAGGAGAAGGTGCTCGCAGCCCGCAGGGCAGGCTTCACCACGCTCATCCTGCCGAAGATGAACGAGAAGGACCTGCGCGACATCGAACCCTACGTGACTGGCGACCTCACCATCCACTTCGTGGAGAGCATCGAGGAGGTGCTCGCCATCGCCTTCCCCGAAGGTCCCGAGGGCATCTTCGCCGCCTTCGAGCACCACGACGGCGACAGCATCGGGCTCGGGGCGCCTAGGACGCGGATATAGCGGGATCTCCCGCTCCGAGCATCAGCATACTGATGACAACGTCACGGGAGTGCATTCCTGGCCTGCTCGATCCGTGAATCCCGCCTCCTGCCAGCTACTGAAGAGAACAGGCGGGATGCGAACATCGAGCAGGTTAGTGTCTTTCTCCCACTGATGATCCCATGGAAATCACGTTCGGATCTCGTCGAACGCCCCTGCCGCCGCCTCCAGCGCCTGCCCCATGACCTCGGCTGTATGGGCCGTGCTCACGAACGCGGCTTCGAAGGGCGAAGGCGCCAGGTACACCCCTCGCTCCAGCATGGCGTGGAAGAACCGCGTGTAGCGCGATGCATCGGATGCCATGACGTCGTCGAAGGTCTCCACCGGCCCCTGGCGGAAGAAGACCCCTGCCATGGAGCCCACGCGGTTGACTGCCAGCGCGATGCCCGCCTTTTTCGCCAGCTCTTCGAGCCCTGAGGTGAATGAAGCCATGGTCCGGTCCAGGCCCGCATAGGGGTCAGAATCCTTCAGGACCTTCAGGGCGGCGATGCCCGCGGCCATGGCCAGGGGGTTGCCCGAGAGCGTGCCCGCCTGGTAGACCGGCCCGTTCGGAGAGAGCTGGTCCATGAGGTCGGCCCTTCCCCCGAAGGCCGCGGCCGGCATGCCGCCGCCCACGATCTTGCCCAGGCAGGTGAGGTCCGGGGTGATGCCCGCCAGTTCCTGGTAGCCACCGAAGCGGAACCTGAAGCCCGTGATCACCTCGTCGAAGATGAGCAGGCTCCCACAGGCCTTGGTCTTGGCGCGGATCGATTGGAGGAATCCCTTCCTCGGCAGGACCACCCCCATGTTCCCCGCCACGGGCTCCACGATGACCGAGGCCACCTCGGTGCCGCGGCTATCCATGAACTCCCCGAAGGCGGCTGTGTCGTTGTAGGGCAGCACGGCCGTGGTGGACGCGACATTCTCGGGTATGCCCGACGAGTCCGGCACGCCCAGGGTGAGCAGCCCGGATCCCGCCTTTACCAGCAGGCTGTCCGCATGGCCGTGGTAGCACCCCTCGAACTTCACCGTGACCTGCCTGCCCGTGGCCGCCCTGGCGAGCCGGATGGCGCTCATGGTGGCCTCGGTGCCCGAACTGACGAACCGGACCTTGTCCATGGCGGGGAAGGCTTCGCACACGAGGGCGGCCATTTCCACCTCGAGGTCCGTTGGCGCGCCGTAGCTCATGCCGATCCCGGCCTGGCGCCTCACGGCCTCCACCACGGCGGGGTGGCAGTGCCCCAGGATGAGCGGTCCCCAGGAGAGGACGAAGTCGATGTACCTCTTCCCCTCCGCATCCGTGAGGAAGGGGCCCGAGCCCTGGGCCATGAAGCGGGGCACGCCCCCCACCTTGCGGAAGGCCCTGACCGGCGAGTTGACCCCGCCCGGGATGATGCGCTGCGCAGCCTCGAACAGTTCCTTATTCGTCACTGGAATCCTCCTGGGAGAAATACCTCATGGATGTCTTCTTCAGCTCCCTGACGCTCCAGAACACCTGGTAGTCGTCGATGCCGACGGCCTGGGAGATGGCTTGGACGGTCTGCTGGATCTCGTCTCTGGTCCTGGCGTGGATCATGGAGAAGATGGTGAACCTCCCGAACCCCGTGCGCTCGTAGCAGTGGCTCACCGCAGTGTAGGTTGCGATCTTGGGGCCGATCTCGTCCACGAGGTTCTCGGGAACGGCCCAGACCACCATGGCGTTGGCAGTGAAGCCCACCTTGCCATGCCGGAGGATGGCCTTGACCTCGCGGATGACGCCCTGCTGCTTGAGGTCCTGCAGCCTTGATATGACCTCGTCGACAGGGATGCCGAGCTTTTGTGCCCATGCGTCGAAAGGCCGTGTGCAGACGTCGAGGTCCCCTTCTGCAAGTGCGAGAAGCTGTTTATCAATATCATCGAGTTGCATGTGGGTGATCACACCACAGGTTCCTGCATGAATCAATGGGCAATTGTGTGGTGGGGAGCAGTCTGAAACGGGTAATAATATGAATATTCTTGTGGATCAGAATATAAATGCCTTGATCATGAATACTATGTTATGTAGGCTATAATATGTTGGGGATGACAATATTATTGGTATGGACCTGACTGTTTGTGGAGTTCCACATTTTTGTTGCTGATATGCTCATATACCGAGTGCTATTTATATTCTTTTGAAAGGTGCCGGTATAGTAATCGTTGGGCAGCATAAGGCCTAAATAGTGGCCACGGTCTTCGGAGTCTGAAGCTAGACTTCGAGTTGGTGCTCGCGATCTACTTAAACAGCAGGCTCCCATACGAGACTTGATTGCTTCGCAACTAACTTAGGAGGACAACAGAAATGATGAAGTCAATTTATATCGGTTTACCTGTCACAAACCTCGTTGCGTCAACACAGTTCTATGAGGCGCTTGGTTTCAAGAAAAACGCACGGTTCAGCGACGAAACGACATCCACGATGGTTTGGTCAGACACCATTACGTTCCAACTGCAGACGCACGACAAATTCAAAGGCTGGGTCTCCAAAGAAGTTGTCGACGCACGCACCACGTCGGGAGTGCTATTGACTCTCTCGCAGGATAGCCGAAACGACGTGGACGCGATCGTCAAGGCCGCCGCTGAAGCGGGTGGGAAGGCCGGGACGCGTGCGCCCATCGATATGGGGTGGCTCTACAACCGTTCTTTCGAAGACCCCGATGGTCATATGTTCGAGGCGGTTTGGCTTGATATGAAGGGCGCTGCTGACATGTAGAAAGGTAGAAGGCCAAACGAAGCTGCCTACGCGGAGATGTTACCCGACAAAACGCTTTACTCAGATTTTTTTAGCTGCGCCGCTTCGCTATGCAGCTTAGAAAAACTGGTTAGCTTATATTTATGTACAAGTATAGATCTCTCCACCCCATATATTTCCTTTTGTGTTTGGTGCTGTTCACAAATGGCTGTACATCGCCAGATGAGGCACCTGACGTCTACTATCACAGCATATTTTTATACAATGATACCGATTATGATGTAGAAATAGAGTACCACATCTATTCGCTCGACTGGTCTGTTTTCCTGGGAGAGTTCATTGGGATATATTCTTTGGCAACTACAAGCATCGACCTGAATGCAAGAGACAGTATTTATCTGACCGTCGCCTCATTTGATCCTACATGGGGAAAATATGTGGTCGTATATGGTGATGTTCGAGTAACCTTTGAGTTCGCGGATGAATTTAAAACGATGCACATCCATCCCATGGATCTGGAAGAATGATCAGGAGCACCCAGCCATGGCTACCAGGCGGACACGGGCATGCACACGTGCCGTTGATCAGCACCTCTGGATTTTTTCACCGACGTTGTTACCATTCAGGTATTGAAGGAGAAAAATCCATGGATACAAAGCAGGTCGTCACGAATTACCATGATACTTGGACTCGCGGTGACATGGCAGCGGCACGCCTTTACCTGGCAGACGATTTAGATTTTCAGGGAAGCATTGATACATTCCACAGGGCTGATGACTTTATTGTTGGACTTACCATGTTCCAAAGCATGATTCGCGGAGTTACCCTGATTCAGAGTTACTTCTCGAAACATGGGGCCGCTTTGCTCTATGATTGCGACACGATGAGCCCGGCAGGCATGGTTAGAACAGCAGAGTTCTTTACTGTCAATGATGGTAAGATCAGGTCCATCAGGTTGATTTTCGATGCAACGGAACTACGGAAAATAATGGCAGGGTAACCCGGAAGGATGGCAAGGACAGGGATCCGCCCGTTGCGTTTTTCTCATAGGAGAAATGTTTTGGAACTCGCTCAATGAGCCATCTAGCGGAGACATGGTTAAGTTAAAGTATTCAAATTCTTTTTGCTATCATATCAGAGTAATTGTTTCATCTGTTGAAGAAGATGAAGCTATGGGTATTGTAGAAGCAATTTTTGATTGGAGTACGGATGCCATGATTACTGGCGGGGATATATTAAACCTAATTGGGAATGAGGTTATATTCAAGAAGCTATTTATACATGAGGTTATCAACAATCCAAATCAATATATAATGCTGGATATCTGCCCAACCATGGCATCCAATGGACGGCTAGCGCCGCCGTTGATCTGCATGTTCGGCCCAGACGGACCTTGACACATTATCTCTTTTCGGATATACTTCGGATATCCGCAGGAGGCATCAACATGGTGACAAAAATCCAAAAGTGGGGAAACAGCCAGGGGTTACGGCTCGCAAGACAGGTACTGGAGGATGCCCATATTTCGGTTGGTGACGATGTGGACGTGACTACGCGAGATGGCCTTATTGTCATAGCACCGGTAAGACGCGTCCGGGGCAAGCGAAGCCTGCAGGAACTGGTGTCGCGGATACCGAAAGGATACAAAGCGGATGAAACAGATTGGGGTGAGCCAGTCGGCCAAGAGGTCTGGTAAGTGAAGGCGTACATTCCGAGAAAAGGAGACTTCATTGCTGTCACCCTTGACCCTCAATCCGGTCATGAACAAAAAGGGCGTCGTCCTGCCCTCGTGGTAAGCAACACGTTGTTTAACGAACGAACCGGCCTTGCTATGGTTTGTCCTCTGACCACCACTGACAGAGGTTATCCTTTTCACGTGGCGGTTTCTGATAATACCCACGTGAAGGGATTTGTGATGGTGGAACAGGTTAAGTCCATTGACTACCGAGCACGTCAGGCAAAGGCCATCGGAAATGCGTCCGATGATCTGCTTGACGAAGTACTGTCAATTCTGGACGCTTGTCTATACTGAAGTCCGGACGAGTCGTTCCACCGGATCAGCGATCCTGCATCGGGTCAACGCCATGGATTTTCAATTCGCCTTCTGATATTGAATTCATTGCAATAAAGGCGAAACGTCAACATTGAGACGGATGGCAGAAAAGTGACGTATATCAGGGCGGGTTTGGTCCCCTCGGCCGAATATGTCGAAGGTTGCTTATAACCTCAACCAGTCCATCACCTCCCACCTCACCTCCACACGATTACCACGCATTCTCCATCTTTTCTCCACATTGTCTTGATAAGTTTCAAGGAATTACGAATTAAGAGGAGGATGCCCATGAAGATCAGGCAGGTACTGTGCATACTTTTCGCTATCATGCTCCTTTTGAGCGTCGGGGCTTGCGGTTCGTCGAGCAGCGGCTCGTCGGATTCGTCTTCGGACGACACGGATACATCCGGCGACGACTCGACATACACACCCATCGACGTCTCCCTGTACGCGGTTTCGGTCGCGGAATCTGCGGACACGTACGATGCGGATGACCTCGTGGACAACACCACGTTCGACTACACCATCTCCATCGACTTCACGGAAAACACGGCCCGGCTCTCCACCGGTTCGGCCCAGACCATCACCACCGAAGGGATCACCGTCCTCACCGTGGACGACACGAGCGTGACCGTCACGGAGACCGACTACGGCATCACGGTCAGCTCCACCGTGGACGCAGCCGTCACGTACGAGCTCACGGGAGAACTGGACGGCACCCTCACCCTCTCCAGCGAAAACCCCTACCAGCTCTACCTGGACGGCGTGGACATCAGCGCCACCGCAGGGCCGGCCCTCGACCTCGAATCGGACCAGAAGGTCTTCATCGTCTCGGCCACGGGCACGACCAACACGCTGGCCGACTCATCGAGCCGCAGCATGACCATGAAGGCCGCCCTGTACGGCAAAGGTCCCATGGTCTTCAGCGGCGACGGGACGCTTGCCGTGACCGGCAGCTACAAGCACGGCATCTTCAGCAACGACTACATCCGGGTGTGCGGCGCCACGCTCGATGTCAACGTCAGCGCGAGGGACGCCGTCCGGTCCGTCAACGGCTTCATCTTCGACGACGGTGACCTCACGATCACCGCCACCGGCACCACCACGGACGACGAGAGCAAGGGGATCAAGGTGGAGGGGGACGACGATTCCACCGACGGCGCAGACAAAGGCTACATCGTGATCAACGGCGGCTACATCACCGTCACGTCGGTGGGCAAGGCCATCACCGCGGCATGGGACATCGACGAAGACCTGGGGGAAAACTCCACGGGCAACCCCGACCCGTACGTTGAGATCAACAACGGCGTCATCGACATCACCACCACCGGGACCCCGTACGAGACCTCCACGGCCAGCTGCAGCCCCGAAGGCATCGAGGGTAAGGCCAGCCTCACCATCAACAGCGGCTACATCACCATCGACACGACCGAGGACGGCCTGAATGCGGGAGGCGCCATCGTCATCAACGGCGGCTATCTCTACTGCTACGGCGGCACCGACGCCATCGACGCCAACGGCACCCTCACCATAACGGGCGGCGTGGTGGTCGCCATCGGCGCATCCTCGCCCGAAGGACCCTTCGACTGCGACAACAACACCTTCGCCATCACCGGCGGCACGGTCGTCGGCATCGGCGGCGTCGTGAGCACGCCCACCTCGAGCGCCTGCACGCAGAACGTGGTGGTCCTCGGCAGCATCACCAAGGGCAGCACCATGGCCATCGAGGCCAGCGACGGAACAGTCGTGCTCGCCTACACGATCCCCAAGACGTACACCACCATGCTCCTCTCTTCGCCGGATATCGCCACCGGGACGAAGTACACCGTGTACAGCGGCGGGACCGCCTCGTATGTCGACGACTTCGGAGGGCTGTACCTGGGAGATCTGGACTATTCCGGAGGGACGGCGGGGAGCAGCTTCACCGTGTCGTCGCACATCACGAAGATCGGAGGTTCCTACTTCTAGGGAAGAACACCGCCGACGTGCTCCTCAGCGCATGGTATACTTCATCCCTTCCCATGTGCCGGGGAGCACGATGAGGTAGGAGTCCAGGGCGAAGAGCCCGTCGCTCTTCCTCCTGGCGGAGATGATGATGCGGTTCGTCTTCCGCGTCAGATGCAGGGGGCCCGTGAAGCTCACCACCCCGGTGTTCCGGTCGAACCGCGCGTCCAGCCTGCCCTTCTCGGAGAGGAACAGGTTGATCTGGGACGGGTCGTAGAGATGGGGGTCCCTGATGGTGAGGGAGATCTCCTTAAGGGTTCCCGACGGGAGGGTGCCCACGGAAGGCAGCCGATCGGTCACAACAAGCGGCGGGACCCTGAGCTTTTCCGCAAAGTCCTTCAGGCTCATCTGGGCGCCCACGACGGCCTGGCGGGGTATGCGGTCGAACTCGGTACCCCGTCCCACGCTGCCCGGGTCGGAGCTCAGCATGAGGCGGAACCCGGCCTTCTTCACAGCGGCGCGTACCCTCTCGTCGTACTGGCCGAAGGGGTAGGCGAAATACCTCACCGGATGGCCCAGGTTCTTCTCAAGGATCCGTCTGGACCCCATGGTCTCCTGTTCCATCTGATCCACCCTCAGGTTGATGAGGCGCGGGTGGGTATGGGTGTGGCATCCCACTGTGCCCCCCCACGCTTCCAGCACCTTGAGCTGCTCCCAGCTCACGTACCCCTTGGCGCCGATGCCGTTGGTGAAGACGAAGATGGTAAACGGGTACCCGTACTTCCTCAGCAGCGGCACTGCCCGCTCGTATTCCGAGATGAAGCCGTCGTCGATGGTGATGACTACCGCCTTCTCCGGGACCTCCCTCCCGCCCTGAACATACCCGGCCAGATCGTCCATGGACATGACCGCATAGCCGTTCGCCTTCAGGTACGACAGGTGCTTCTCGAACTGGGAGGTGGAGGTCGTCGTGGTGGGGTACCGGTCCTCGTCGAAGCGGTGGTAGAGGAGCACGGTGACATAGGCGGGGGCGGGGGCGGCCAGGAACAGGATAAGGACCGGGATCAACGGCAGACAGAGACGGAAGGATGTCCGGGAGGTCCTCGGCCTACTGGAGGCGGTATTCGTCATATTCCTTCAGGGAGTTGTGGCTGATGAGCCGCTCCACCTTGCGGACGTATTCGTAACCCTGCTCCGAGTAGTTGTTCAGGCCCTGGGCCAGGGCGAAGGAATCGTACTGTCCGTCGTTGAGGCTCCTGATCTGCCGCAACTCCTCGTACTGCGGGTTCGTGTTGATGTTCCAGAGGTAGTAGTCGATGCAGGACTGGAGGTCGTCGAACTGCGAGACGGCGAACCTCTCGTGGGAAGGGCGCGCCCTCGGGATTATGCCGTACCCCGTAGGGGTGCGCATCCCGAAGATGTTGTTCCCCTCGAAGCTGAACCGCGAGGTTCCCCATCCCGATTCAATAGCGGCCTGGGCGAGGATCAGGGAGACGGGGAGCACATCCACCCTCTTCAGGAGCTCCTCCACGGTCGCTTCCGGAGAGTCTGCCTCGACCCTGTACATATCCGCCAGCGCGATGAGCGTCAGCTGTTCGTCCTCGGTGAGATCGGGCAGTTTGCGGCTGAGATTGTTGATGAGGAGGCGCTGCTTCAGGATGGATTCATTTGCCTGCAGCACCAGCGGCAGCAGGATCTCGATGAGGCACTGCTTCCGCTCCTGCACGTCCTGGATCTGCGTGATCCTCTCGGGCAGGCTCGCCGTGTACTGGTATTGGATGGTCAGATTCTGATCCGGAACCGCAGGTGGTATGCTCATACCCTTAATCTGATCGCCAGGTATGAAGGCCGCCCCAATCAGCGCTGCAACGAAACACACACAGAAAACCGTGAGTTTTCGCATCCGACCCTTGTTACTTTGTGTACCGTCCATAGTGCACTCTGTAGTGTAGTCATCTGCTTAAACTCGTTTCATTTAGCTGAAAATCTTTCACAGGACAAGAAAAAAATGCACACCCCCTGGTACACCCCGTATATTATCTGTTGAAGCCGTTCTTCCAGATCCGTACACCCTCTCAAAAACTCCCTTGCATTATGAATCGTGATTCAGTAATATATCGTGAAAGTATTCTGAGGTAGGCCTGTGCAATGACGGAGACGAACGACAAGGAGCGGAGGGAACGGAAGAAGATGTACCTTACCGTGGCGGACCTGAGCACCATGGGATTCGCTATGGTCTTCTCCATCGTCATCGGCCTTATCGCGGGGTTCGAACTCGACGCCTACCTGCATACGGAGCCGATCTTCACCTTTATCTTCCTCTTCGGCGGTATCCTGGCGGGGTTCAGGATGATGTACAAGACCTACATGCGGTTCTTCAGTGAGGAGAATCCAGGTGAAAAGCGTAAGTAAAGACCCCGTCCAGAAGCGCATCGAGTTCATCGCCTACACCATGTGGGCGGCGTTCTGCATCGCGAGCCTGCCCCTGTTCGGCCAGGACTTCGCCCTGGGCGTGCTCCTGGGGGGCGCGGTATGCCTGGGCAACTACCAGCTGCTCTGGAGGCATGCAAGGTCTTCGGTGGAGCTCAATTCCAAACAGGGCTCCGCCTTTATGATCAGACGTTATATACTCCGGCTCGCGCTCACCGGAGCCGTTCTCTACGCGCTCATCGCCCTGCTCCATGTGAACGTCCTGGGCCTGCTCCTCGGCCTGTCCGTCATCATGCTCGGCGTCATGAGTTATGCGTGCTACACCTACATCTGTGCAGGAGGACATTAGTATGGACCACGGTATTCTCATCCTAGATTTCATCACCCATCCCATTTATGAATTTCTCCACGAGAGGTTCGGACTGACCGACGGCAACCACTTCTACCAGGTCACCTACACCTGGCTTTACATGCTGTTCCTCATCATCATGGGGTTCGTCGTCTCCCGGGGCCTGAAGCTGGTTCCCGGCCGTCTCCAGAACTTCCTGGAAGTGGTCATCGGCGGCCTGCGGTCCCTGCTGGTCGACACCATGGGAGAGCACGGCATGACGTTCTTCCCGCTCATCGCCACCATCGCGGTGTTCATCTTCACCTGCAATATGGCGGGCATCATCCCGGGGTTCTATTCGCCCACAGCGAACCTGAACACCAACCTGTGCATGGCGCTCACCGTGTTCCTGCTCACCCACATCATCGGCGTGAAGATCCACGGCGCCAAATACCTCAAGCACTTCATGGGTCCGGTGTGGTGGATGGCACCCATCATGATCCCGGTGGAGCTCATCGGCCACCTGGCACGGCCGCTGTCGCTGACCATGCGGCTCTTCGGGAACATCTTCGGCGAGGACCTGGTCCTCGTGGTGCTCCTGGCCCTGGTCCCGTTCCTCGTGCCCATGCCCATGCTCGTGCTCATGATCTTCACCTCGGTCCTCCAGGCCTTCGTATTCACGCTCCTGGCCATGATGTACATCAGCGGGGCCATGGAGGAGGCACATTAATCGGCAGCAATTCACAAGAATATCCAGAAAAAGCATAGGCGGGCTTGCATAAGCCCGCCTATTTTCTTTTCATTCTACCGTAAACGGTATTGACCTCAACACCCCGGGCCGGGTAGAATAACGTTGAGGTCGATTTTTCAATACGAGACTTAGAATACTATTACGTGGAGGATTGTATGAAAAAATTTGTATGGTTTTCAGGGGTTTCAGTGTTCTACGTTCTGGCATTCGCATCAGTGGTCTTCGCAGCGGATGGAGCTGCAAGCCCTGAGGCCATCCAGTACTTCTCCTGGGTCGCCGTCGCAACGGGCATTGGCATGGCCATCGCAGCCTTCGGCACGGGTATCGGCCAGGGCAACGGTGTCCGGGGAGCCTGTGACGGCATCGCCCGCAACCCGGATGCATCGGGCAAGATCCTGACCGCGCTCATCCTCGGCCTGGCCATGATCGAGTCCCTGGCCATCTACGCGCTGGTCATCGAACTCATCCTGCTCTATGCCAATCCGTTCATCAAGTACATGGGTCTGTAGCACGCACGTTCCCGGACGTCCCACCGGGGGTCCGGGCAGGTACGACGAAGGGGGTTCTCATCCGAGGACCCTCTTCTTTCATCATGGTATTCCCTTCGACTTGACAAGACTCAACGCCATGTCCGCCTTTTCCATGGCATCGCATGAGGCATGGTCGATGGACCGCCGGACATCCGCGAGGGCGAGGCCGATGCGTTTGTCATGGCCGCCTCGTGCCATGGCGAAATCGAGATAACCCCCATCGATACAGCGGTCCACGAGGATTCTTGCCCGCTCATGCACCTGCAGCGTCTTGAAGCGGGCAATGCCGGAGAGCAGGGCCTCCCTGCTCCCGGACAGGGGGCCGCGGAAGGCAAAGAGGAAATTCGTCATCTGCAGGGTCTCGAGGTCGCAGTCGAACCCGATCCCCTCGATGAGCCGGCCGATCTCGTCGATCATCTGCTCTTCCGTCGGCGGCACGAAGTCTCCCGACTCCACGCGATCGTGAAGCGGGCTCCCTTCGATGACCGCGAGGCTCCTCACCCTGACCTCCTCGGGGCGGATGAGGTTGAGGACATGGATGGTCCGGTCCATGTGGTCGCCAAGCCCGTGATTCCTGCCCCCCAATCCCGGCATGACAAAGGCGGCCACCCTCAAACCGGCGTCCTTGAGCCGCAAACACCCGTCCACGTGCTCTGCGGCCGTGATTCCCTTGTGCATGAAGGCGAGCACGGCATCTGAACCCGATTCGATACCCACCAGGCACCGGGTGAGGCCGCCTTCACACAGTGCCGCAAGGTCATGGGCCGACCGCCTCGAACAGGTCTTTGCCCGGGCATAGGCGGTAACCGTATCCACGGAAGGGAACCTCTCCTTCAGGTACCGCAGCACTCCGGCGAGCGCCCCGGGGTTCATGGCCAGGGCATCGGCGTCCTGGAGGAAGACGGAGCGGGCGCCGTGGCGGAGCCAGTTGGCGACGTTGTTCAGGGCATGGATGACGGGAACGGCCCGGGTGGGTCCGCCCCCGTACACCTTGGGATTTTCCCGGATGACCCTCCGGACGACTTCGCCCGATACCTTCCCGCCGAGCCCCGTGGCCCAGGATGCCTCGTCGAGGAGGGACCAGGTGCGGGCTGCGGCATCGATATCCGAGCGGATCTCGTCGGCGGTCCGGGGAGAGAACGGCTGTCCCTTGTACACCGGGCAGAACAGACACCGGTTCCATGGACAGTACCTGTTGATCCGGAGCAGGAGTGAGCCTCCCTCGCCGATGGGTCCCATGGGGCCGAGGTCCATGGAAAGGCCGCTCGAAGAGGGGCTGACGGACATCCGGCGGGATGCTGTACGTTCCGGCTAACCCGGCGTCACATCCCGATGAGGGCCTTTACCTTCTTCTTCTGTTCCTCGGTGGCGAAGTAGAAGGCCGCGGCCCCTGCCCCGATCAACAGCAGGGTGAACGGCCTGAAGATGAGCTTGAAGACGCCTTTCACCAGCGAGGCAACCAGGGAAACGATGCCCCCGATGACGCCGAAGACGAGGACATCCACCACGATGAACTTGATCAGCTTGAAGGGTGCCAGGATAATGGATGTGATGAGGTCGAAGAGAAAACGCATGGTCTTATCCTCCTGTATTCAATGATCCTGTCCGGTTGGTGCGGAAGTCCGTCTACGGGGTATTCTTCAGGAACAGATCTTCCACCGATCCGAGGGCCTCTTTCGACACGTCCGAGGCCCGCAGGTTCTCTTCCTGGATCTTCAGGTAGATCTCCTGCCGGTGTACGGATACCTCCCTGGGTGCACGGATGCCGAGCTTTACCTGGGTGCCTTTGATCTCGACAACGGAAATCTGGATATCATCGCCGATGGCGACCGACTCGCCGACTTTCCTTGTCAGTATCAGCAATGAATACCCCCGTAAGACGTGTGCTCTGCGGAAGTATTACATGATTATTTTATCGAAAGCAACGACTGCATCATCTCGTCCGAGATCGAGATGAGCTTGGCTACTGCCTGGTACAACTGCTGATATTTCAGGAGCTCCGTCATCTCCTCGTCCACGTTCACGCCGGCGACGCTCTCCTTCCTGCTCGTGTACTGGGTGAGCAGGGTGTCGTTGAACTCCTCGTTGTTGACGGCATTCTGCACGTCCACGCCGACCTGGGCCACCAGTGAGCTGTAGTAGGCATCCATGGTCGTGCTTACACCGGTCCCGCCCATGTCGTCGATGACCAGATCCTGGAGGTTGAAGATGGCCAGGGCCACCTCGTTGGCGCCTTCGGCCACCTGGCCGTTCTCATCGAGGTAACCGGCCGATATGAGGGTGGGATCGTCCACGAGAGCCTCGTTCACCGCAATCGTCTCGGTGATGTCTGCCATGGGCTGGCCGACCTGCTCCGCCCAGGTGAAGAAGGTGTTGACCCCAATGACGGCCAGGGCATTGCTGGATTCTCCCGTGGAGCTGGGGGAGATAGCGAAGGTGTATGCGGTCGAAGTCGCACTGATCTGGAACTCGCCGTCGGCCGTGAGCCCGGCGGTGATCTCGCCGCCCCCTGCGGTGGACTCGGCATTGATCTCGGTGATGAGGTCGCCCACCGTGCTCCCTGCCGGATCGATGTGGTACGTGTTCACGACATCGCCGTTGGCGTCAAAGACCTGTATGTCAAAGGACCCGGATGCATTGTACCGGTCGCTGTAGAGGAAGTCGGCGGAGAGGTCGCTCGCTGCGGTCAGTCCCTGCACCGTTCCCGTCATCTCGCTCACGCTCGACAGCCCGACGCCCTCTGAATGCAGCGCGTTCACCTGCCAGACGAGTTCCTCCATGAGGGTGTTCATGGACTCAATGTACGATCCGATCTTGGTGTCACGTACGTTCACCATTCCGGCGATCTCGCCGCCGCTCAGCTTGTTCGTGATGTTGACGGTCCTGCCCGAGGAATCCTGCCAGATGATGTCGGAGAACCCGGTGGTGGAATTGCGCACCGTGTCTACGCTGTACGTGGTCGTGCCCAGCAGGAGCGGGGTGCCGCCAAGGATGTACACGTTGACCTGCCCGGACACCTCATCCTCATAGTAGTTGATGTCCATGTACCCGGAGAGCTGTGTCAGGAGGAGGTCCCTGCTGTCACGCAGGTCGTTGGCATTGATCAGGCCGTCGATCTCCACGCTGGTGATCTCCTTGTTCAGGACAGCGATCTGCTCGATAATGGAGTTCACGTCGTCCACGGCCCCCTGGATGTTCGAATCGAGGTGACGCTGGTAGGACCGGAGGTTGTAGTCGATCTCACTGACCATGGAGAGCAGGTTTTCCGAGTTGCTCACCAGGGACTGGCGCTCCGCCACCCCGTCGGGATTGTTGGACAGGTCTCCCCAGGCGTTCCAGAACTCTCCCATCAGGGCGTTGATGCCGTTCTCGTCACTCTCGTTGAAGATGCTCTCGATCTCCTGCATGGCTGTGCTCTGAGCACTCCAGTACGAGTAGTCGGACGTCTTGAGATTCACCTGGGCATTGAGGAAGTTGTCGTAACTCCTGGTGACCTCCACGGCCTTGACGCCGGTCCCGATCTGTCCGGGACCCATGGTGATGGGGGTATTGGCCTCCACCCGCAGGCTCTGCCGGGAATATCCCTCGGTATTGGCATTGGCCACGTTGTGGGAGACCACCTCGATGGCCAGCTGCGTGCTGTACAGGGACCATCGTGCGATGTCAAGAGCGCCGCCTAACCCTGGCATATTATGCTCCTGTCTTTATGGTATGCAGCGAGATGGCTGCCTTCCTGCCGTCCCGGGTATAGCTCTCCTTGAGGCCGGTGAAAAATGACTGTACTGCGTCATCGATCTCGGAGAGCCTCTGGGTGACCATCCGTTTCGAGATGTCGTTGAGACCGGTCGCCTTCTTCCACAACCTCACCAGGTCCTGCTGGAGGATGCGCATCCGCTTCGCCTCCTCGGGGGACGGCTCGGACGACGGTGTCTGAGCGTTCCGGCGCATCTCGGCGATGCTCCTAATGACCTTCCGTTTGGCCGGCATGGATTCCTCCAGGGCCTGCACCTCGTCCGACGCGATGAGGTCCAGTTCCTGCTGCAGGAGTGCGTTCAGCTTCCCCACCAGTTCCTTTTCCTGTTCAAGCCGTGCGATCATATCAGTATACGTCATGGATTCTCTCCCGCTTCACTTTTAATCGCTTTACCCTGCTCTTCTCCCTGGACGGATATGCCGTCCCCGCCGAAGTTCCGCTGGAGATAGCGCCTGAGGGTGTCCCTGATGCCCAGGGCGCCCGTTTCCCCGATGTTCCTGGCCACCTCCTGGTAGAACATGTCCTTGTAGATGTCCCCGGCAAAGCCGTCATCCAGGAACCCGTCGGGAACGGACTCCGCCATGGTCTTCAGCAGCTGGTGGGCGAACATGGTCTCGAATTCGGCACAGACCTTCTCGAGGGCCTTCGCAGGGTCGGTCCCGTTCATGCGTGCGATGAGGGACACGTCGGTGATCATATGACCTCCAGATCCGCATACAGGGCACCGGAGCGTTTGATCCCCTGGAGGATGACCACGAGATCCCTCGGCGATACGCCCACGGCATTCAGTGCGTTCACCAGGTCGCCGATGGTGGTGCCGGGTTTGAGCAGGATGAGCCTCTTCCCTCCCTCTTCGACGTCGACGCCGGTCTGCGGAACCACCGTGGTGCTGCCCTGGGAGAGCGGCAGAGGCTGGGAGACCTGCGGCTGCTCGGTAACCTTTATCCTGAGATTCCCGTGGGCAATGGCCACACTGGAGATCTTCACCTCGCTTCCCACGATCACGGTACCGGTGCGCTCGTTCACGATGACCCTCGCCCGGTTGTCCGGTGTCACATCGGCGCTCTCCACGAGGGAGATGAAGTCCACCAGACGGTTCTGGTAGGAAGCAGGCACATCAAGCCGGATGGTGGAAAGGTCGGCGGCGCTGGCCACCTGGGTGCCGAGCTTCGCGTTGATGGAATTCACGACCCTGCCGGCTGTGGTGAAATCCGGGTTGTTCATGACCAGGGTCATCTGCGGACCCAGGTTCAGGTCGAGGGACCGCTCCACCACGGCACCGCCCGGTATCATCCCCACGGTGGGGAAGTTCTTGGTCATCCCCGTCCCGGAAGATCCGCTCACGGCGAAGCCTCCCACCGACAGGGGTCCCTGGGCCAGGGCGTAGACCTTGCCGTCAGGGCCGTACAGGGGGGCGGATATCAGCGTACCCCCGGCCAGGGAGGTGGCATCGCCCATGGACGAGACCGTGCAGTCGAGCTTCTGGGTGCTCCTGGCAAAGGGGGGCAGGGCGGCCGTGACGACCACAGCCGCAACGTTTTTCATCTTCAGCTCATCGGCCGTGACCTGGATGCCCATGTTCCTGAGCATGTTCGCCAGGGCGTTCACGGTGTACTGGGTTCCAGTTCCCGCCTTGTCACCGGTTCCGTTGAGGCCCACCACCAGTCCGTAGCCCGAGAGTTTGTTCTCCCTGACGCCCTGGATCTGCACAAGATCTTTCACTCGCACAGCCCAGACACCCTGGGCCGTGAAGAGAAGGAGAATGGCTGCAAGGACTATCTTCTTCATGATCCACTCCTTAGAACGGCCAGATCTTGTCGATGGCCCGGGCGAGGAAGCCCTTGTTCTGCTGGTCGCCGAGGATGCCGGCGCCGTAGTAATCCACCTTGAGGTCCGCTATGTTGGAGGACATCACCGAGTTGTTCCACAGGATGTCCTCGGGCCGGATGATGCCCGACACTACGATATACTGGGATTCATCGTTGACCCGGATCTGCTTCTTTCCCTTGATCACGAAATTGCCCGAGGGCAGGATCCTCATCACCCGGGCGGTGACAACCGCGTTCAGGGTTCCCTTGCGGGATGTCTTGCCGTCACCCGAGAACTCGGACGAGCTGTCCGTCTGAATGGCGGGCTCGAGTCCGTAGCCGAGGACCGAGGACCGATCCAGCGGTAATCCCAGGAAATTGGTCACCGAGTTGTCAACGCTGCTCTCGCGGCTCGCCTCGGTCTTCGCCTCCTTGTCGGCCGAGGAGCTCTCAATGATCTGCACGACCACGAGGTCTCCGATCCGCTTTGCCTTGTGATCGCTGAACATGTCGTAAAATTTGGCGCTCGGCGTCCAGAGAGATCCCGGACTCTTGACGTCGTCGGCCTGATCCTCCACGGGCGGGGAAAGCTCCTCTTCGGCAAAATCCCTGTCGTTCACGCTGGGATGGGAGCAGGCGGTAAGGACCGCTGACACCAACATGATTATGAGACAGTTCATAACCTTCATGTATTTCCTCCTACAGCTCGACCTGTACTACCGATGGAGCAATAATGGTGCCAACTACCTGCTTGCCCGAGGATACGTTCTTCACCGCTATATGCTCGCCCACATACCCGTCCTTTACGGCCACACCCCTGGCCTCGACCGTGAAACACTCCGAACGGGCCCGGATCGTCACCGTCTCGCCGGAACACACGTCGGGCATGCGTTCCACCTGGGAAGGCTGAACAGGGTTCCCCACCCTGAGGGTTACCTTGGTCCGTTTGCCGACACAGTCTTCGAGCTTCGTATAGGCAGCGGGACAGGAAGAGATGTCAAAGGGTTTGATAACGAGATCCCCCCGCTTCACGATCCTTCCGGATGGGACCCTGGTCCCAACCAGGGGGATATCAGCCTTGAGCCTGACCCGGCCCGTCACCGTCACCTTCTCCGGCGAAGGCCCCGACCCGACGGACAGGGTGGCCCTAGTGAATCCGAGAAAGTCGTCGCGGGAGGAAAATTTTGCCTGTATGGTACGCAAATCTGCCGGGAGCACCAGGGGAAGCCTGGATATTTTTATGTCATGCACCTCGATGGTGCCTTTGTCCTTGAAGGGGCTGCTCCTGAGGATCTCATCGACGAAAACCTTCGACAGGGTCTCCTCCGGGACCTCCACCGTGCAGGGTACGGCATGCACACTACCCGCACCCGTAAAGGACACCTCGCCCTTGAACTTCAGGCTGACCTTCTCCTCGATGGTCTTCTTCGTCATGATCAGGCCTGAAGCGCCGCCGGGCGATTCGGCAAGAACGATCTGCGAAAGAAGGACCGCATCAGGGCCGCTCACCTCGGCCACGTCCGACAGCTTCAGGCTCTTTCCGGAAAAGGCTGACTCCGCCTTGATGTCGACGGTGTTCCCGCCGTATGCCGCCGGCACACCGGTGAGGCAGCAGAAGAGGCAGCATATCAGGACGCACAGCCGCATCGCACGCCTTACCTTACAAGCCCGGTGACGGTCTGGAGCATCTCGTCGGATGCCGTGATGGCCTTGGAGTTGAGCTCGTATGCTCTCTGGGCCGCGATCATGTTGACCATCTCCTCGACGGCATCCACATTGGACATCTCCAGGTATCCCGAGCTGATGGTGCCGAAATTGTCCGTTCCCGGCGTCCCCTCGATGGCGTCGCCCGAAGCCGGCGTGGCCGCATACTGGTTCATGCCGAGGGACTGCAGTCCTGCGGGGTTGGGGAAGATGTAGACGGGGATGTTCCCGGTGGCCAGGGTGTCGCCGCCGTTGGACAGACACGTGATGACCCCCGACTTTGACACCTCGATGGTAGCGGTTTCCTGGGGAACACTGAACTCTGGCTGCAGCCGCTCCCCGCGTGAATTAACGATGTAGCCCTCGCTGTCGATCTTGAACGCACCGTCCCGCGTGTAGACCTCATCGCCGTCGGAGAGCACGAGGAAGAATCCATTGCCCTCGATGGAGAGGTCGAGATTGTTGTCCGTCTCGAGATAATCGCCCTGGGTGAATATCTTCTGAATGGCCACCGGCCTTACCCCCATGCCCACCTCGATGCCCACGGGCACGGTGCCCCCGGCCTCCGTCTGACTCCCCTTCCCCGTATAGGTGGCATAAAAAAGGTCCTCGAAGTCAACCCTGCTCTTCTTGAAGCTCGTGGTATTGACATTGGCGAGGTTGTTGGCAATGGTATTAAGCATCATTTCCTGGGCATTCATGCCCGTGGCCGAAGTCCACATCGCTCGAATCATGTTCTATCCTCCTTGTCTCTTATGCGACCGTCCCGACATTGCGTATCGAGGACGAATAGGCGTCATTGGCCGACTTGATCATCTTCTGGAACGCATCGTAGGCCCGCTGAGTGGCGATCATCTCCACCATCTCCTTCACCGGCTCCACATTGGCCGACTCCAGATACGATTGGGTCATGGAGGGGTTCTCCACAGGCTCGGGCGTGTATCCCGCCTTGACGTCAAAAAGGTTGTTCCCCTTACGTACCAGGGCCTCGGGAGGTATCCGCACCACCTGAAGGGTATCGACGTCGGTGTCGTCATAGGTGATCTTTCCTGTGGTGTCGATGCCGATCACCCCGTTGCCGGTTGAGGTATCGATGGAGATGTCTCCCCCTTCACCCTGCACCCGGTATCCCTGGGTCGTCACCAGGGCATTGTCCGTGGTGAGCTGAAACGATCCGGCCCTCGTGTACCTGGGACCGTCATCGGTGTTGACCACGAAGAAGCCTTCCCCGGTTATCGCCACATCGAGGGGGCTGCCGGTTTCCATGGGCGCGCCGGGGGTGACGTCGATGGAGGGATTAAGCGCTATGACGTCTATAGGAATGACCTGGTATTGTCCCTGGGCAAGCATGGATGTGTCGAGGACCTTGGAAAACTGCTGAAAGCTGATGTGATCCTTCTTGAACCCGATGGTGTTCAGGTTGGCCACGTTGTTGGAGATGATGTTGAGTCTCTCCTCCATGGCGATGGCCCCTGCTGCCGCCGTGTACATACCCTGATCCATGACGCCCTCCTTTCTGATGCCTTTTGAGCAAGAGCGGTGCCAGCAGCAGCCATGGCGCTTGAATCCACAATTCTCCGTCCATGCCATCGGGAAATTTTTTCCTGTCGCCGGGAGGAAGGCAGGAACAAAACGAACCAAATTACGTTAAAGGATTTCTGTGAAAATCCGATAGAGTAGGTTACGGACAGCTGAACGAGCACAAGGAGTGTGTATGGAGGTCAAAAGCATCTTCATGAATCTTATCATGAAGACTTATGAGAAACAGCATGCAATGAATGCGGGAAACCTCAAGAGTGAGGTTGGAAAGAGCCCCGGAGACCACATAACTGACACGGTAACGATATCCGAAGGGGCGAGCAAGAGGCTCTTCCGTGATATCATGGATAGCAGCCTGCAGAAAGGACTGAGCGAGGTTGTCATTGATGAAAATTAACAATACACCCACTACTGAGGCGCTCAAGGCGTATGGAGCCCAATCGCTTCATCGGGTGGATCCATACAAGGAATCGTCGAACAGCACAAAGAATCAACAGCTCCTATCTTCGGACAAGGTCAATATCTCGAGCACCGTCAAGCTGATGCAGGATATTCAGAAGGCGGTGGAAGACGCACCCGATATTCGTACGGACAAGGTGAGAGATGTCGAGACAAAGATTGAGAAAGGCATCTACAAGGCCGACCTCACCGTGGTAGCGGACAAGCTACTGAGTCCCAACATCAGCGACAGGATCTGAACGGATCATCGAAACCGATGCCACATGTTTCACCGTGGCGGATCCCAGGAACCTCTTTTCTATCTTACCGAAGAGCAGACGCTTATACACAGCCCCTTTGGGGGTCACGCCCTTCATTCCGAGCAACGGGCCCTCCCACGATGCGGCTGCCTGCAATGAACCTTCCATTGTCGACTTTCGGGCCTCAGAGATCATATCGAGCGTAAGGAAACAGGCTTCAGCCCCGACGGCCATGGCGGCACTGAAGGGGTCCTTGAATTTTCCATGCTTCCGCCTATACTCGAGGAATTCCCTTCCCAGGGGAGACACGACCGCCTCCTCGATGAAATCGGTCTGGATATAGACGCCCATCATCGTATTGTCGGCCCGGCCGAGGATGTCCTCTTCTCCCTGGAGAGGGCTTATCAGGATCGGCTTGTTTTCATCGATTGAACGCAACTTCGCCACGGTCGCAAAGGCTGAGGCGCCGAAGAAAGGTATGTAGACGGCATCGGGCTTCTCCTCCATGAGATGAACGAGGGACGGTGCGGGGTCCACGCCCTTCTTCACGTATGCTACATCCACGATCCTGCTGTGCGTCTTGATCAGTTCCGACGAGAAGAGACTGGCGAGCCTGACGATGACGGGGTCATCAACAGCGACAACGAGGCCGATCCTCTTTGTCTTGAGTTCATCGGACAGGAATCGTGCGCATGCATAGGCCTGGTCCTCCAGGCTCGTACATATCCTCACCCCCCGTTGCCCCTCCTTGAGCTTTCCGCCGCTGCACGGGGCGGTTGCAATGAAAGGTACAGGGTTCCGGGAGAGCATCTCCTGCACCGCAACCGCCTCTTCGACAGACATACACGAGATGATACCGGAGACCTTGTCCTCCATGAGCAGATCCCTCACCGCGGCGACAGTCTCCCGGGGGCATGTGCCGGGATCCCTGGAGATGAGCTCGATGTTCCTCCCCGTCTTTTCCTTGAGCAGCTCGCCTGCCATCCGTATACCGATGGACTGGTATCCGGAAAGGTGCGCCCATGGTCCGTCCGATGGCATGCATATGCCGATCTTCACGGCGTCGCCCTTGGCCGCAACAGGTATATCCGACCCCTGTCCCTGGGATCTTCCACTGCAGGATGCCAGGAGGACCATGCCCAGGAAAACGGCGAGATATGCGGGTATGGCCTTTGCGAACACCCGGCTCATCGCTCAAATAACCCCCTTCATGCTATCCTCCTTGTCCGAAGCGCGTAGTATATATCACGGAAATATGGTAACCAATCAATGCGAAAAAAGCGGTGGCGGGATACTGAATCGGCACCCCTGCACCGATACTCGGGAGGACGTTGGTGGCAAGAGTTCTGGTCGCTCAAAAGGCTTATGACATCGATCTCGTGATCTTCGACAAGGACGGCACCCTCATCGACTTCAAGGAGACATGGGTGGAGATCATCAGAGCCCTCATCACGGCCATGGGCGCCCACGTCCCCATGAACGAGGAGCTGAGGAACAGGGTGCAGAAGGTCCTGGGAGTCTCCATAGACGGCCGGGGGATAGACGGGAGCGGAGCGCTGGCCATGGGGACTTTCGTCGAGTGCGACGCCCTGCTTACGTACTCTCTCTATCGCCATGGCCTGCGCTGGGACGAGGCCCAGGACATCGTCAGGAAGCTGGGAGACGAGGTGTTCCGCTCCGAGGTCAGGAAAAGATGCATCCGGCCGGCCCGGGGGGCCTTGACCCTGCTGAGGCGACTCAAGGACAAGGGTGTGCACCTCGCCGTGGCCACCAACGACAAGGCAAACGACGCCCTGGCCGACATGTCCGCCATCGGTGCAGATCCATACATCGACATCCTCGTGGGGGCGGACAGCGTCGAGAACGCCAAACCCGCACCGGACATGGTCAGAAAACTCTGCGACCACTTCAATGTCGGGCCTGCATCGGCCATGCTCATTGGCGATACCGTGATGGATGCCATGCTGGGAAGGAATGCAGGGGTAAGGCTCACCGTCGGCATTCCCGGCATCGCGGCGAGGCATGACCTCGAAGGGCACATGGATATGGTGGTGGATTCCCTGGACGAGATCACCTGAAGTGTCCGATCGGCAGCGCCTCAGCGGACGATCTCAACATCGAAGACCGTCCATTCTTCGGTATCGCCGGATTCGTCGGCATCGATGTGCACCCTTGACCTGAGCCGTTCCAGCGCCTCCTGATCTCCATCCGCCATGCCTTCAAAAGCTCCGGGCAGGAACACCTCCCGGCGGCCTCCCCTGCTCACCATGAGTGCGCTCTTAGCCGGCGTCACGGGAGGGGATCCCAGGGGTCTGGGATTATCGATGATCACGATCTCCAGGGTGACATCGGACAGGTCGCCGACTTCAAGAGGCAGGAACCGGGGGTCCTTGTATACCGCATTCCGTGCGTTCTCCCTGCATGCCTGCCAGATGGGGAGAACCGGCAGCACGGTACCCATGCAGCCTCGGGGCTCGCCGTGGAGGTAGACGGTCACAAACACGCCCCCGTGCCGGGTGAGCGAGGGGGTGAGCCCTTCAGGTCCGCCCGGGGGGCAGTCGTCCGCCCGGCCCTCGATGAAGGACCTGAGGGCACTCCATGCCAGGTCGACAAGCAGTCTCTTCTCGCCGGGAGAAAGCCCCATTCACCCTCCTTTCCCGGATGGAAACCGATGCATAACCCGCAGCCCGCGGCAGGACCTGCGGGGTAGGAAAAAACTCTGCCTGCTCATTTCGTGCATCTCTCCTCGCGGATACACCGGCATCCTGGAGATTGTATCCGAACACACCGGGCTGTTTCCAGAGGGAAAAGATTGTACATCATTGTTACCGGTGTTTTATTGACTCCGCGCAACTATTTATCCTATATATGCCCTCAATTTGAAGCATATGGAGAAGGATACGTGGAAGATCTGAACCCCCTCATCCGCCAGCGGATCGAGAAATATCAGCAGCTCAAGCATGAATCAGGCGTCAGGCACTTTCCCAACACCTACCGGAAGGATACCGATGTCTCGTCCTTCATTTCCCTGTACGGCCAGCGCGACGCCGAGGATCTCAGGGAGACGACGACGATCCACCGCCTCGCCGGCAGGGTCATGGCATCCCGCAAGTTCGGCAAGGCTTCGTTCATCCATTTTCAGGACGCCACCGGCAAGCTCCAGGCCTTCTTCGAGATGTCCAGAATCGGCCAGGAGGCCTACGATCTCTTCAAGAAGCTCGACATCGGCGACATCATCGGCCTGTGGGGAACGCCCATCAAGACCAAGACCGGCGAGCTTTCCGTGTATGTGCAGGGATTCGAGCTCGTGACCAAGTCCTTCCGTCCCCTGCCCGAGAAGTGGCACGGGCTGAAGGACGTGGAGACCAGATACCGTCAGCGCTACGTCGACCTCATCGTCTCTCCTGAGGTGAAACAGACTTTCACCGCGAGGACAAGGATCATAACCGCCCTGAGGCGGTACATGGACGACCATGGATTCCTCGAGGTCGAGACCCCCATGATGCAGAGCATCCCGGGCGGGGCGACGGCCAAACCCTTCCTCACCCACCACAACGCCCTGGACATGGACCTCTACCTGAGGATCGCCCCCGAGCTCTACCTCAAGAGGCTGGTAGTGGGCGGCTTCGAGCGGGTGTACGAGATCAACCGCAACTTCCGCAACGAGGGCATATCAACCAGGCACAACCCTGAGTTCACCATGATGGAATTCTACATGGCCTATGCGGATTACGAAGATCTCATGGTCTTCACCGAGGACATGGTATCCAGAGTTGCGCAGGAGGTGCTGGGGACGACGACGATCACCTACCAGGGGGAAACCATCGATCTGACACCTCCGTGGAAGCGCTACACCCTCAGGCAGGCGGCCTGCGAGGTGGGGGGCGTGAGCCCGGAGACCCTCGAGGACAGGGAAAAGGCCATGGCGTTCTGCAGGGGCACCGGCATGGAGCTCGACGGGGATGAAACCCTGGGGGACCTCCAGCTCCTCATCTTCGAAACCACCGCCGAGAACAAGCTCGCCGGCCCGGTGTTCATCACCTCCTACCCCACCGAGGTCTCCCCGCTTTCCCGACCGAACAACGATGATCCGACCATTGTGGACCGTTTCGAGCTCTACATCGCCGGCCGCGAGATCGCCAATGCCTTCAGCGAGCTGAACGATCCCTTCGACCAGAGGGAGCGTTTCGTGGATCAGGTCCGGAAAAAGGAGGGTCCCTCCGAGGTGGATGAAGATTATATCCGGGCACTGGAATACGGGATGCCCCCCGCCGCGGGCGAGGGCATAGGGATCGACAGGCTCATCATGCTGCTGACCGACAGCCCATCCATCAGGGATGTGATCCTGTTCCCCCTGCTGCGCAAAGGAGACCCGTCCTGAAATTCGAGTTCCTCGTCGCCAGAAAGTACCTTAGGGCCAAGAAAAGCCAGCGATTCATCAGCTTCACCTCAGGGCTGTCGGTGGCGGGCATCGCCATCGGGGTCATGGCGCTCATCGTGGTGCTGTCCGTGATGAACGGCTTCGAGGAAGACATCAAGACAAAGCTTCTGGGCACCCAGTCTCATATCGTGATCTCACACTACCAGGGGGGCATCGACAATCCGCTGCCCGTCATGCAGGCCGCCATGAAGGTCGACGGGGTCGTCGCAGCCACCCCGTTCATCCTCTCCCAGGGCCTGGTGTCGACGCCCGGAGGCATATCCGGCGCGGTCATCAGGGGTATCGACCCCGTCAGCGCGGCGAAGGTCATACGGCTCAAGGAGATCATCACCCACGGCACCGGCGCCCTTGATGACTCCGGAATCCTGGTGGGCTCGGAGCTCGCCGCCGCCGGCGGCATCGTCGTCGGCGACGCGGTAACGCTCGTATCTCCCTCGGGCACCATCACCCCGCTTGGAATGATCCCCGCATCCAGGACCTTCATCGTCCGCGGCATCTTTTCCACCGGCATGTACGAGTTCGACAGCAACATGGTCTATATCTCGCTGCCCGCTGCAAAGAAGATGTTCATGATGGACAGGGTCTCCGGGGTCGAGGTCAAGGTGGACGACATCTACCAGGCCGATCTCATAGCGAAGAAGGTGCTGGCGGTCCTGGGTGAGGGCTACTGGGCCAAGACCTGGAAGGACATGAACAAGAGCCTCTTTTCCGCCCTGCGGCTGGAGAAGACCATCATGTTCATTATCCTGCTCTTCATCATCCTCGTGGCGGCCTTCAGCATCATCAGCACCCTCATCATGATGGTCATGGAGAAGCGCAAGGAGATCGCCATCCTCAAGTCCATGGGGGCCACTACGGAACAGATCCTCAGGATATTCATAACCGTAGGGATGACCATCGGCATCAGCGGGACCCTTGCGGGTCTCGGGCTGGGCCTGCTGCTCGCAGAGAACCTGAACGCCGTCGTCGCTGCGGTAGAGTTCCTCTTCAAGATCCAGGTCATGCCCAAGGACGTGTACTACATCACCGGACTGCCCACCAAGGTGGACTCCGTCGAGGTGGCATTCATCGTGACCGCATCGCTCCTGCTGTGTTTCCTCGCCACCATCTACCCGGCCCGGCAGGCGGCACGGCAGGACCCCGTGGAGGTGATGCGATATGAAGGATGACCGGGTGCTCACCGTACGCGACCTCCATAAGTCCTTCCGCAAGGGTCCGGAGGTCATCGAGGTGCTCAAGGGGATCGACCTCGAGGCGCACCGGGCTGAAGGCATCGCCATCGTTGGCGCGTCCGGTTCGGGCAAGAGCACGCTGCTCCACCTGCTCGGGGGACTGGAGAAACCTGATTCAGGCAGCATCATCTACGGCGGGAGCGATATCTCCGACATGAATGACCGTGCCATCGCCCGTTTCAGGAATGCACGGATAGGCTTCGTGTTCCAGTTCCACTACCTGCTGCCCGAATTCACCGCCCTGGAAAACGTGATGATCCCCGCCCTGATCTCCTCCCCCATGACCAGTGAGATCTCGGAACGTGCGGAAGAACTGCTGGATCTGGTGGACCTCGGCCACCGCAGGACCCACAAGCCGGGGGAACTCTCGGGCGGAGAGCAGCAGAGGGTCGCCATTGCACGATCCCTCATGATGTCGCCCGGAATCATGCTGGCCGACGAGCCCACGGGAGACCTCGATCCCGAGACGGGACTGAGGATCATCGAGCTCTTTTCAGGACTCAGGCAGCGCCTCGACGTCACCTTACTGATCGCCACACACAACATGGAACTCGCACGCACCATGGATAAGGTGCTCGTTCTGAAAGGGGGACATCTTGAACCGACGGTGCAGTAGCTGCATCCTTGTCTTCTTCCTGTGCATGATCATCCCTGCTGCGGCCGGCGCGGAACAGTTTTCCCTGAAGATCTCCGATCAGGCCGTCGTCGATTATCTTGCAGACGTCCCCTGCATCGTCTTATCCGACACGGCGGACAATGTGCTCTCCGTGGAACGGTCCGAAGGTGTCGTCCGGGTCGTCGACGGATCGGGGGTGGCCTACAGCTCCTCCACCCTGAACGATGCCGTGGACGGTTATCTGCGCCTCAGGGGGGTCTGCGTGGTGAAGGACGTGCTCATCAAGGGTCATGTCCGCATCAGCCCCGATGCCATCCGCTTCCGCATCAAGACGGCAAAGGGGGACATCCTCCACAAGGAAGCCGTCAAGAAGGACATCGAAGAAATCTATGCCATGGGGTACTTCGAGAAGTGCGACGCCACCTTCGAGGACAACACCGTGGTCTTCATGGTGAACGAGTACCCGGTCATCATGTCCATCGAGGTCAAGGGCAACGAGGAAGTCAAGGAGCAGGACATCCTCGATGCCATCGGCCTCAAGAAGTTCGACATCCTCAACACCAGGATGCTCAAGACCGGCACGGACCGCATCAAGGATCTGTACCGGCAGAGGGGCTACTACAATGTGGACGTGTCCACGGAGACGCCCCCCGTGGAAGGAGGCATCAAGCTGATCTTCACGATCACCGAGAACAAGCAGCTCTATATCGAGGACATCGCCTTCGACGGCAACGAGCACATATCCGCGAGCAAGCTCAAGGGGGCCATGGAGACCAAGACCCGCTGGCTTCTGGGCCTCTTCGGCCACGAAGGAGCCTACATAGACGCCATGCTCGACACCGACCTCCTCCGCATCGAACAGTACTATGCCGACAACGGCTATATGCAGGCCAAGGTGGGAAGGCCCAAGATAGACATCAGGGAGAACGACGGCATCTACATCACCATCCCGGTCTCGGAAGGGCCCCTGTTCACCATGGGTGCCATCGATGTGGCAGGCGACCTCATCCTGCCCAGGGAAAAGCTCCTTGAGGCCGTCGACCTCGAGCCGGGCGACACCATGGGCAAGACCAAGATCCAGCAGGCCATCGAGCGCGTACGGGACATCTACATGGACAAGGGGTATGCCTATGTCCAGATCAAGCCGGAGAGCACCGAAGAGGAGGAGACGAAGATAGGGCTCACCTTCCGCATCACCCAGGGCAAGCCGGTGACCATCGACACCATCCAGATCCGGGGCAACACAAAGACCAGGGACAAGGTGATCCGGCGCGAGCTCGAGATCGACGAGGGGGGGACCTTCTCGTCCACCGCCATCAAGGACAGCAAGGACAACCTCGGCAGGCTCGGGTACTTCAGCTCCACCAACATAGACCCCGTCCCCAAGAGCGATTCGACCATGTCGCTGCTCGTGGACGTGGAGGAGACCACCACCGGCGCCTTCTCCTTCGGGTTCGCCTATTCCACCGAGGATGGGCCCATGGCCACCACGAGCCTGAGCGAGATCAACCTCCTCGGCCGGGGGTACAAGGCCAAGGGCAGCATCGAGTACGGACCGGAGAAGAAGAACTTCACCGTCAGCTTCGAAGACCCCTGGCTCTTCGATCACAACCTGTCGCTGGGCGTGGGCTTCTTCAACCTCGAAAAGGAGTACACCTACTACACGAAGAAGTCCAACGGGGGGAACATCCGGCTGAGCTACCCGCTCATCGAGCGCTTCCGCCATTCCATCACCTATTCGTACGAGAACGTACTGGGGTTGTACGACATCGACGAGGGCTACGAATACTATCTGACAGAGGAAGAGATCGAGGGCGGGGTCACGAGCAGCATCATCAACTCGATCTACCGCAACACCACCAACGACTACTTCCGTCCCACCCGGGGCTCCGATATCGGTGTCGCCCTCGAATATGCCGGCCTCGGCGGCGACTATCACTTCACCCGGGCCACCGCCTCGGCGGCGCAGTTCTTCCCCATCTGGGGAGACAAACTCGCCTTGATGTTGAAAGTGAGATGGGGTACAGTGAACCCCGCCCAGGGCGACACGCTCCCAGAGTACGAGCGTTTCGACCTCGGGGGCCTGAGCAGCATCAGGGGCTTCAAGTACGGAGAGGTAGGCCCGCAGGACAGTTTGGGCAACTTCATCGGTGGAAGGCGCATGGTCGTCATGAACACTGAGATGACCTTCCCCATGGGAATCCCGGGACTCTACGGAGTCGTGTTCCACGATGAGGGCAACGGCTACGAGAAACGCATCGACCTGACGAACCTGAAGAAGTCCTACGGCGCGGGAATCAGGTGGGTTACGCCCATGGGTCCCCTGCGGCTCGAATACGCCCGGGTCATCAACCCTGAAGAGTGGGAATCCCCGTCACGCTGGGATTTCTCCATCGGGGCGTTCTTCTAGGCACACGGACAAACTCGTGAGAGGAGCATATATGAAAAGATTACTGGCACTCCTGTGTACGGCCGGCATCGTGTTTTCCCTGGCAGGAACGGTATCGGCGCAGGATCTGAAGATCGTCTACCTCGACTCCCAGAAGGTCATCACGGACTCCCTGATCGGAAAGGACGCATACGCGAAGCTCAAGACACTGAGTGAACAGAAAGAGGCCGACCTCAAGAAGAGGGAGGCCAAGATCAAGACCCTGGGCGACCAGATCCAGGCCAAGTCCGCCACCATGTCCGCGGCCGCCAAGGATGACCTCCAGAAGCAGTACGAAAAAGAGGTGAAGGAATACAACCGTTCCTACAAGGATGCCCAGGATGATCTGAGGAACACGGAGATGGGCCTCATGAAGCCGTGGACCAAGGAACTCGAAGGCATCATCAAGGAATACGGCGAGAAGAACAAGATCGACCTCATCCTCGACCGGACCAACCCGGCCGTGATCTACGGTTCGGACAAGATCGACATCACCAAGACGATCCTTGATCTCTTCAACAAGCGCTATCAGGAGAAGCAGGCCAAGCAGAAGAAAGATTAGCCCATGCTCTTGTCCTCTCTGACAGAACTCCTCGGCGGAACCCTGAAGGGTCAGGACCTGGAGATCATCGGGGCTTCGACCCTGGAGGAGGCCGCTCCGACGGACATCGCCTTCCTCGCCAACCGGAAGTACCGCGATCAGGCGATGACGACCCGGGCCGGGGCCGTCATCGTTCAGGAGCCCCTGGAAAGGGACGTACCCCAGATCATCACCGGCAACCCCTACCTCTATTTCGCACGGGTTCTCCACCTCCTCTACCCGGAGAAGCCCGTGGAGCCGGGCATATCGCCCATGGCCTGGGTGCACCCGGATGCGCTGGTCCATGAGGAAGCCCGCATCTACCCGCACGTATATGTAGGGGCCGGCGCACGGGTCTCCGAGAAGGCCGTCATCCATCCGGGATGCTTCGTCGGAGACGGGGCCTGCGTGGGGGAGCACACGGTGCTGAACCCGAACGTGGTGGTCTACGACGGGTGCTCCATCGGCCGCCACTGCATCATCCATGCGGGCGTGGTCATCGGCTCCGACGGATTCGGCTTCGCCTGGGACGGCCAGCGCCACTTCAAGGTACCCCAGAAGGGGGTCGTCATCGTCGGGGACCACGTGGAGATCGGCAGCAACTGCACCATCGACCGGGCCGCGCTGACCAGCACGCGGATCGGCTCGGACGTGAAGATGGACAACCTCGTCCAGATAGGCCACAACGTCGTCGTGGGGGACCACACCATCATCGTGGCCCAGACGGGCATATCGGGCAGCGCACGCATCGGCTCGGGAGTCGTTCTGGCCGGGCAGTGCGGTGTTGCGGGGCACATCACCATCGGCGACGGGGTGACCGCCGCCGGGCGCACCGGCATCGCCACCGACATACCGCCCGGCAAGGTGATCTCGGGTTTCCCCTCCATGGACCATACCCACTGGCTCAGGGTGCAGAAGGTCTATCATGATCTGCCCGATCTCCTGAAACGGGTGCGCGAACTGGAAAGGAAGGTGAAGGACCTTGGCGAGGATTGATCCCACGGCCCGGGTATCCGAAGGGGCGGTCCTGGCCGAGGACGTGTCCATAGGCCCCTACGCGGTGGTGGGAGACTCGGTGACCATCGGCGAGGGAACGTCGGTCGGCCCCTTCTGCATGATCGAAGGCCCGACCGCCATAGGCAGGGAGTGCACCTTCACGGGATATGCGAGCATCGGCTCGCCGCCCCAGGACCACTCCTACAGGGGCGAGGACACGCGCCTGAGAATCGGGGACCACAACACCTTCCGGGAGTTCGTGACCGTCAACCGGGGCACGGTCAAGGACAGGGGGGTCACCGCCATAGGAGACCACAACCTCATCATGGCGGTG
>Ga0209203_1000119_pt1 | contig 65750 bp, 55 predicted proteins | sample AD_UKC109_MetaG_FD_184423 | JGI IMG/M metagenome (GOLD analysis project Ga0209203, IMG submission 184423) | Active sludge microbial communities of municipal wastewater-treating anaerobic digesters from Hong Kong - AD_UKC109_MetaG (SPAdes)... | ecosystem: Engineered > Bioreactor > Anaerobic >... | reverse complement strand
TGGGGTTCCTCCTTGTTTTGGTTTTCCACCCTTTAGGATGACCCCAATGTGCTTTTTTGTAAAGCCCTATCGTCTCATATGTGTTTGAACTTGCTCATAGCTGGTATCCAGCGAAATACAGCCTCTCAGACGCTTGTAGAGTGTGTACCAGATCAATCTTTGAATCCAGGAAAAACTTATGACTCTGCCATGCGGTAGAATTGACATCCATGACAACATCAACCGAACGTGAACATTGGCAAAAGAAACGCCTGTACACTCCCCAGGAGCTCGAGCTGGCTCTTAAAGTGCTTGAAGCTGTGCGTGGGGGGGCTGAGGTGCGCCAGGCGCTGCGGGCAAACCCACTCCCTGGAGGCAGGGGTTTCCTCGCCAAGCACACGTTGGTGGCTGCATACCGCCAGATGGTGGAGGCCGGCAAGTGGGAAGAAGACCCGGTCTTGCTGGCAAAGATCCGGATGAAGCCCATCCGCACGCTCTCGGGGGTGACAACCATCACCATCCTTACCAAACCTTACCCCTGCCCGGGTGAATGCATTTTTTGCCCCAGCGAGGCTGGGCTTCCGCAGTCGTACCTTTCGGACGAACCAGGCGCGCGCCGCGGTGTTGAGAACCACTTCGATCCTTACCTGCAGGTCAGCTCAAGGCTGAAGGCACTGCACGAGGTTGGTCACCCAACCGACAAGATCGAACTGCTCATCCTTGGAGGGTCCTGGTCGGCATATCCTTCTGACTATCGCGAATGGTTCGTAAGGCGCTGTTTTGAGGCTCTCAACGAGGAGAATCCGCTGGATGAGCAGGGCTCTGTCCCCTTGGCGGAGGTGCAGGCACGCAATGTCAACGGCGTCCACCGCAATGTTGGGCTGGTTGTCGAAACCCGACCGGATCTGATCACACTGGATGGCTTGCTGGAATTTCGCCGGCAAGGTGTCACCAAAATCCAGATCGGTGTTCAAAGCATGGATGACAATATCCTGATGCTCAACCGGCGCGGTCATACCGCAGCAGAAACCGAAGAGGCGGTCGCCCTGGTGCGAGCGGCTGGCTATAAAGTCTTGTTGCACTGGATGCCGAATTTGCTGGGCGCCACGCCTGAAAGCGATCGCGAAGATTTCAAACGCTTATGGCGCGAGGGAGGATTGCAGCCGGATGAGCTCAAGATTTACCCCTGCCAGCTGCTCGAATCCGCAGAACTTTACCGCTATTGGCAGGCGGGGGAGTATCAGCCTTATTCAGAGGAGACCTTGATCTCGCTGATTGCCGATGTAAAGCTGGATGTGCCCCGCTTTTGCCGCATCAACCGTGTTATCCGGGATATTCCCTCCCCCCTGGTTGTGGAAGGGAATCGCAACACCAGCCTCAGGCAGGATGTTGCCTTGCTTCTGCAGCAGCGCGGGCAGGAGTGCCAGTGCATCCGCTGTCGTGAGATTCGGTATGGTAAGGTCGATCCCGGGTCGCTTAAGCTGACGGACCAGGTCTACCTCGCAGGTCAGGCGGAAGAGCATTTCTTGTCCTTTAACACTCCTGATGACAAAATCGTCGGCTTTTTGCGGCTTTCCCTGCCCCTGGTTGAAAACACGCCCGCCATTCCTGATCTGCAACAAGCGGCAATCATTCGTGAGGTGCATGTGTACGGGCAATCACTCGAGGTCGGCTCCGAGCAGGCGGGTGCCGCGCAACACATTGGTTTGGGCACGCAACTACTGCTTGAGGCTGAACGAATTGCCAGGGATCGCGACTATGAGGGATTGGCGGTTATTTCTGCAGTGGGCACGCGTACTTACTATGCCGACAGGGGATTTAAGCTTGGCGAGCTTTATATGCGTAAGTCCCTGGAGTAGAAAAAACTGCTGGCACACTAAACACCAGCGGGTTTTGGTTAATTTAAGCCTAACCCTTGCTATGGGGATGTATGGCAGGAGTTTTGCCGCAAAGTTCGCGGCATTGTCTGATTGCAGCCAGACCTTTCCGGGTCCCTGGACGGAGTTAAGAAATAATCCCTCACCGCCAAAAATACCCGCTTTGAGCTCGGTAACATAAGTGGAGAGCTCAATGACGGGAGTCGCGTACCAAAACCTTTTATTTCATAATGGTCATTTCACGTGACTACACATTGTGATTTTATCGGTCCGAGACAAAAGAAAAAGCTTGTGCGTCGCACAAGCTTCCATAGGATTTGGCGCCTTGCTTAATTGCCATTTGTGGTTGAATTCCCAGCAGGAATTGGATTGGTATCTTCTTCCTTTGCAGGGTGGGAGACCACAGGGATAGTATAGCGCTGTTCGATGCGGGTCAGCATATCCACACGCCGTTGGTGGCGTTCGCCTTCGTAGGATGCGTTTAACCAGCCTTCGGTTATCAGGGTTGCCAGGCCGCTTGCAACGACCCTGGCTCCCATGCAGAGCACATTGCTGTTGTTGTGCCGCTTTGAGAGGATGGCGGAATAGGGCTCGCTGCAAGCCGCAGCCCGAATGTTGGGGATTTTATTTGCAGCAATAGACATACCAATTCCGGTGCCGCAGATCAGGATACCCCGGTCGAACTCGGAGGAGAGGATCGCTCTGCAGACAATCTCTGCAATGCGTGGATAATCACAGCTTTCCTGGGTGTGGGTGCCAAAATCCTCATAGGGGATCATGCGACTGTCAAGGTAAGCTTTGAGAGCTTCCTTCAATGCCAGGCCGGCGTGGTCAGATCCAATTGCGATTTTCATAGACACCTCTTCTTATTGGGTTGCCGTTATTATACCGAATTCCAGACTTGATTTTTGATATCCATACAAAACGCACAGTGTTTAAGCATCATGGTTCAACTTGACAAAGCCAGCAGAATCGGTGAGAATTAAACCGACCGGTCGGTATGATTATTATTGGAGGATCATGCAAAACAAACAAACATCGCGCGATAAAATCTTGCAGTCAGCAGTACAACTCTTCCTGGAAGAAGGATTTGAAGCGACCTCTGTAAACGATATCTGCAAACATGCGGGTGTGAGCAAGGGCTCCTTTTACCACTATTTTGAGACCAAGCAAGCGCTTTTCTTGACCATGATGGAAAATTGGTCCAGCAGAGTAATGCAATCCGTTTTAAGTCAGCCCATTTCTGTGGAGAGTAGCGTTAAGGATGTCTTGGTTAAGATGCCTTATCAGTTCAACGCCGCGTTTGCAGCGGTACCAAAAGGCTTCCCGATCCTGGTTGATTTCTGGCGGCAAGCGATGGCTGACCCGGCAATCTGGAAGACGGCAGTAGAGCCCTATCGGTATTTTATGGGTTTCTTTATGAGAGTTATTGAAACTGGTCAGCTCGATGGATCTATCCGAAAGGATGTGGATAGTGAAATCATGGCTCGATTGCTTGTTTCCGTCGCTATGGGGTATTTGCTGGAAGCTGCTTTTGACCAGGAAAAAGCTGACTGGTCTGCTATCACTTCAGAGGGGTTGAGACTGCTTCTTGAAGGCATAGGAGGTACAGAATGATATTAGTTACTGGTGGGGCAGGGCATCTCGGGAATGTTCTTGTGCGCGCTTTGCTTGAGAGAGGCGAAGAAGTACGCGTATTGATACTGCCTGGTGAGGACGTCTCTTCTCTCGAAGGGCTGGATTGTGAACGGGTAGAGGGAAATGTTCTCGACCCCGAAAAACTACGCCAGGCTATGCAGGGTGTGGATTTGGTTTATCACATGGCAGCCTTGGTGGCGATCACCTCGGATAAGTATGAGCTCATGTATCAGGTCAACGTGGAAGGAACTCGCAATGTGATTGAAGCCTGCCGTCAGATGGGCGTCCGGAGATTGGTTTACACCAGTTCCATCCATGCTCTTGGTCGCCTTGCGGAGGGGGCCACCATTGATGAGACAGTCGAATTTGACCAAGCTAATCCTGCCGGTCCATATGACCGGACCAAAGCCATCGCTTCGGCACTGGTCCAGGAAGCAGCAAAAAAAGGCTTGGACGCGGTTATTGTATTGCCAACGGGGGTGATTGGTCCAAATGATTTCCGACGCTCTGAAATCGGAGAGATGCTGTTAGCATGGATGCAACCGAAACCATCCATATCGACGGAAGGCGCTTTTGATTTTGTGGATGTTCGGGACGTGGCAGAAGGGCATATCCTTGCCGCGGAGTCCGGTCGGAGTGGGGAAGCTTACCTGCTTTCGGGTACCCAGGTTTCGGTGAGTGAGTTTCGTAAACTGGTCCAACAAAGCGCGGGAATCCGCTCACATGAAATCAAGCTCCCAGGATGGTTTGTGAAGACTATTGCTCCGCTGGCTGAAATCTTTTACAAGATCACACGCACACGCCCCCGCATTACAAAGTATTCCATCGAGACGCTGCAGAGCAATTCCCGTGTAACTTGTATCAAGGCAGAAAAAGAATTGGGTTATCGCCGCCGTCCTTTGCGTGAGACGATAACTGATACGGTCCGATGGTGGCGCGAGAATCGGAAGCGCATCAAGCCTTCTTTGCGGAAAAGTTCGCTCTAATCTTTTTGCAGCAAGGTTTCAGGCTTTGTAAGCGATGAGCACCAGGTCACCGCTGGAGGCAGCCGAATAGGAATCGCCTGCAAGATTGCCGTAGAGTGCAATATCTCTAAACCCAAGCGAAGTAAGTTCGGCTTTCAATTTTTCCGAATAGATTGGCAGAAGGTGAGTGGAGGTGAGTTGGGTTTGCCAGGGAGCGTTTGCTTTTCGATGAAGTGAGAGGATATTAAATTGGATCTTGCCGTCCGCTTCAAAATCGTAAAAACGCAGGAAGAGCCATTCTGTAGCGCCATCTTTCACGCTTTGAGGTTCCATCCAGCGCTTCTTTTCTCCCATAACCAGGTCAAAGTTACGCATTTGAAGCAAAAGTAATCCTCCAGGTCGAAGAAGATCCTTGAAGTCTTGAAGAGTCTTTTTCAGATCCAACCCGGATGACACATGGGGTAAGGAATTGCCCAGGCACAATACCGCGTCGAACTCGCCAGGCCGCTTAAAGCTTTCAGTAATGTTCCCGAATCCTGCTGTTCGGAAGGTTGCTTTTACTCCAGCCGCTTTAGCGTTGGCGTCCGCCAGGCTGACCATCTCTGGAAACAGGTCCGAGCCTGAGATTTGAAAGCCAAGATTTGCCAGGGCGATTGCATGATGACCTGTGCCGCAGGCTGTATCCATGACCCGAATGTAGGAAGGATCCTCCCCGAGTGAGCGTAATTGCTGCTCCAAAAAAGGGAGTTCGTAAGCCAGGCGGCTTTCCCAATTCACGAAATAGTCATAGATTGTTGCGAGTTTGTCGTACATACTAATCTCCTCTTAGGGGTTGACAGTACGGGCAGAAATGGGTGCCTCTTTGACCAACAATGGTCTTGTTGACCGGCTGACCGCAGCGGGGACAAGGGTTGTTGGTCTGTTGATAGACCTGGAAATGGTTTTGGAAATCTCCTCCGCGGTAGACCCAGTCGATACTGGCGCCGTTAGCTTCGATTCCACGCGCCAGGGTGGATCTGATGGCATCCAATAGGCGGGTGGCATCCTGGAGATTGAGCGTTTCGCTGGATTGTAAGGGGTGGATACCTGCTGAAAAAAGGGATTCATCTGTATAAATGTTGCCCAGTCCCGCCAGGAAATGCTGATCCAGCAAAAGGGGTTTTATGGCTCGTTTTCTTTGCTGAAGCATTTCGTGAAATCTATTCGGTGTCAGTTTTGGATCATCCGGTTCTGGACCCAATGAAGAAAACAAAACGTTTGTGTCATTTACGAGCCAAACCCTGCCAAATTTCCGCGTGTCATTGAAGCTGAGACGCCAGCTGGAATCAAATTCAAGTATTAAGCGGTCGTGGGTCGAGACAGGCGACTCGGATGGTTCCATCCTCAGATCGCCGCTCATACGCAGGTGGACAACCAAGGTCGATTCAGAGAGTGTCAGAGCCAGGAACTTTGCTCTGCGTCCAATTTCGAGCACCGTCTGCCCTGGCAGTATCGCCTGGAAAGAATCCACATCCGGTTCTGCGAGGGTTCGGGACCAAAGCAGGCGGACGTTTTGAATGGTTTGTCCAATCAAAGAAGGAGCACCCCCGGTGCCCCGTCTTAAGTTTCTCGCAATGGTTTCAACTTCCGGAAGTTCAGGCACTTCGCTTACTCATTAAACATTGCCCCAACGCTTGTGCCTTCGTTCGCCCGTTTGATGACTTCTGCCAACAAAGGACCGATGCTGATGATGGTCAGCCGGTCGCCAAAAAACACTTGCTGTTCAGGAGTCATAGGGATTGTGTTGGTGGTGATGAACTGTTTCACAGGCAGGGCAGCCAGGCGTTCAGAGGCATTGGCGGAGAGGACGGGGTGAATAAACACCACGTAAACATCACGCGCGCCGTTTAATTTGGCCACTTGTACTGCCTGGACGATGGAGCCGCCGGTGTCGATTTCATCATCAATCAGCAAAACATCCCGCCCGTGCACATCACCAATCAGGTTCAGCGCCTGGGTGTGTTCCTTGTTGTCGATGCGGCGTTTTTCGATAAAGGCCAGGGGAATATTGAGCGCTTGCGCGTAACGTCTGCCAGTCTTGGCAAAACCAAGATCGGCAGTCAGTAGAACAGGATTGGTGAGGTTAGGTAATTTCCCGAGTAAGTATGGTTTCAGGATGTGGTAGGCGGAAAGTACATCGCCTGGGATGTCAAAGAAACCTTGGATCTGTCCAGCGTGAAGATCCATGGTAATGTAGCGGTCCGCGCCAGCTGTTTCCATCATTTGCGCAACCAATTTGGCAGTAATGGGAACCCGCGGCTGATCTTTGCGGTCTGAACGCCCATAGCACATGTAGGGAAATACCAATGTGATGCGTCCGGCTGAATCCAGTTTTAGGGTTTGCGCCAGGATCAGCAATTCCATCAGGTTGCGGTGAACCGGCATGGAGGTGGTTTGTATGATGTAACAATCCTGCCCACGCACTGAAGAGTGCAGTTTGACAAACAGGTTCTCGTTGGTGAATTCAATTATGTCACGGCCGCAAAGCTCCAACCCGAGGTTATCAGCAACCTCCTGGGCTAATTCAAGGGAAGCCGTTCCAGCAAAAAGGCGGATATTACCATAGAGTAAACTGTGCATCATCTTACCAGGGGTCATCTCTAATTGCATTCCTTTCAGCTTTTGATCCAATCTGATTTTAGTACGCTCATCACGTGGACGTCGATGTAACGTCCGTGTTTATATTCGGCCTGGCGTAAAGTACCTTCATAAACAAATCCGGCTTTCTCGTAAGCTCTCCTGCCTCTCGGGTTGGTGTCGTATACCCTCAGCCAGACGCGGTTCAGATTGAGTTCCTCAAAGGCATAGCGGCACATTGTACCCATTGCCTCAGTACCATGGCCCTTATTCCAATAATCTTTCTCACCGATCATGATCCCGATTTCAGCATAACGGACTTTCTCATTGATCCTAATGAAAGTTGTGTTTCCAATGACCACCCATTTGTCATCCTCGCCTTCAGGGTGAACTTCTATCACCAAAGTTTGTTCGTCAATCGGGCGTTTTTTCATCTCCTCGAACCAGCCTTCTTCTTCGACTGTCCCAATGGGCGCGTAAACTTCGAGGTTTTCGACGACTTCCGGGTCGTTGACCCAGCGCAGGAATTGCGGAATATCCGCTCGTTCGGCAGATCGGAGACGCAGGTTGTGACCGTAAATGTAAGGCATTGATACTCCTAAGGTTCCAGTCGGTTTGGACCTCTGAACAGGTAAACCGCATCGCGGATGGTGGGGAGGTTCAGCATGACCATCAAGAGCCGGCTCAAACCCAGCCCAAGACCGCCATGCGGCGGGCATCCATAGCGGAAGAAGTTCAGATAGTTCTGGATGGGTTCGAGTGTCAGACCCTTATCCAGTGCTTGTTGCGCCAGTTTTTCGTAGCGGTGTTCACGCTGAGCGCCAGTAGTGATTTCCAATCCCCGTCCCAGCAGGTCAAAGCTTTTGGTCAGGCTGGGGTTGTCTTCGTGGAGCATGTGATAGAAAGGCCGCACGGTGAAAGGCCAGTCCTTGACGAACACAAAGTCGTGATTGAAGGTTTGTTTGATGTATTCGCCGAGCGCGCGCTCCGCGCCGGGGTCGAGGTCTCCCTTGCGCTCAGGAGGCAGCTTGTAATCCATACCCCTCAGGATCTGATAGGCTTTCGCCATCGTCAGGCGCGGGAAGGGGACGGTGGGCACTTCAAAGTCGACATCGAAGTGCGCTTTGATGGCATCATGGAATTTCGCGTCGATTGCCTGGTAAACGTACGCGAGCCATTTTTCCGTGAAAGCCATCACGTCTTCGTGGCTGTCGATCCAGGAGATCTCAAAGTCCACGCCGGTGAATTCTGTCATATGGCGGGAGGTAAAAGAGGGGTCAGCCCGGAAGACTGGTCCGATTTCAAAAATGCGTTCAAATCCAGCCGCCTGCGCCATCTGCTTGTAGAACTGGGGGGACTGCGCCAGGTAGGCGATGCGATCAAAGTACTCCACTTTGAAGAGTTCCGCGCCGCTTTCGCTTGGTGTTCCCATGATCTTGGGAGAATGGACTTCAATGAAACCGTTTTCGATCCAATACTCGCGCATGGCTTGTTCGGCGCAGGTTTGGATTTCGAAGATCAGGCGATTTCGTTCCCGGCGGAGATCCAGGTAGCGCCATTCCATGCGATAGTCCTGGTCGGGTAGGGTATCCGCGAAGGGTTCGAATGGCAGGGGAAGTTCGGCGTTGTTTTCAACGGTCAGCGATTCAAGTTGAACTTCAATGCCACCAAGTTTGACGACCTCATTTTCGACCACTGTGCCAGTGATCGTCAATGCCGATTCGGTTCCCAGGGCAGAAATAGCTTCAGCCAGTCCGGGATTGCCTTTTTTCCAGTGAGCAATCTGGACCAGCCCGGTCCTGTCGCGCAGGATAAGGAACTGCATGCTTTTTTGGTCGCGCAGGGTCTGCAGCCAGCCCTTGAGGGTAACCTGCTGACCGATTTCTGTCTTCAGGTCTTTAATGAAAGTTCTTTCCATTGATCTTACTCCGATGATTCCAAAGTGTTATTTCGATTATACGCCAATAATTCGCGAACTGCTTCATTCGGGGAAATCGCGCGTTTTTGCGCTCGTTCAATCAGGGAGTCGACCAACTCTGATGGCACGTTCTGATTAAAGTCATTCAGCAAATTAGCGATCAGCTGGTGACGAATGTTTGCCCGGATAGCTGCCCGATCCTTCGCGTGCCATTGTCCGCTTTGGCGCAAGTAGGCCGAATGGTTCAGGAGGGCGTCAGTCAATTCCTTGATACCCTGGAATTCGCTGGCCACGGTCTTGAGGACCGGCGGGATCCAATCTGTTGAGGTGATCTCTTGTGTGGTGCTTTCTTGGAAATCTTCAAGGTGATGTTTTCCGTTAATGACACTCCTGTTATAACCCATTTCGACCATGTTCCTGAGGTGCGTGACGCTTTGGTCAGCTCCAGGACGATCTGCTTTATTGACCACCAGGATATCCGCGATCTCCAAAATCCCAGCCTTGATCGATTGGATGTCATCCCCTGTACCAGGGGTGTCCACCACGATGGTGGTATGCGCCAGGTTGACCACATCCACTTCAGATTGACCCGCGCCAACCGTCTCGATCAGGATGAAACCGTAACCGGCAGCATCAAAAACCTGGCTTAGGGCTTCGGTCTGTTCTGCCAGGCCGCCAAGAGCCCCCCGTGAAGCCATCGAACGAATAAAAATCTGTTTGTCGTCCTGCAAATCAAGCATGCGGACTCTATCGCCCAATAGTGCGCCGCCAGTGAAGGGGCTGGAAGGATCAACAGCAATGATGGCGACTTTCTTGTCGGGTTCGCGCCGACGCAACTCGCGCGCCAGTGCGTTCACGAGGGTGCTCTTTCCGGAACCAGGCGGACCAGTGATACCGATTTTCTGGGCAGTTCCGGTTTCGAGGAATAGTTCCTCAAGCGCGGCTATGCCAGCATCGGTTCGGTTCTCAACCTGGCTCAAAATGCGAGAAAGGGCAAGCCTGTTGCCCTTTCTCAGCGAGTCGATTAATTCAGAGGTCATACCTACGCTTTCGCTTTTACAGCTTCATGGATGTCTTTGCAAACTTCGCGCGTGTCTGTGCCCGGTCCATAAACCTTGTAGACACCCTGTTCGAGCAGGGTTTGGATATCGTCTTCCGGGATGATGCCTCCCAGAAATAGCACCACATCGGTCTGTCCGTTTTCATTTAGCTTGGCGATCACCTGGGGAACCAGCGCGTTGTGCGCGCCGGAGAGGATCGAAAGACCAACAACGTCCACATCCTCCTGCAAGGCGGCTTCGGCAATCATTTCGGGGGTCTGGCGCAAACCAGTATAAATGACTTCCATGCCATCATCCCGCAGTGCGCGTGCCACAACTTTGGCGCCCCGGTCGTGACCATCCAACCCGGGTTTGGCTATCAAAACGCGAATCTTTTTCTCGGTCATTGACTCTCCTTTTCGTTGTCGCTTAGATTATAACGCCTTCCAAGGGCTTTTTGGCGGTACTAATCTGCTTGCATTGGCTTACTTTGATACCTGCTAATTCCCTTGATCCGTAGAATTTCGCCGTAATACATGCGGTGATAATTTCCGCCGTCATATTGCTCATGGATGAAAGGCGCAAGGAATTGCTCCGGGTTGTAATCAGAGAAATAGATCTTTTTGCACTCTACGCTCAGTTCTGCCTCAGCAAAAGTCGGCGAGCTTACCAAATCCGACCCAATCGCAGTAAGCTTGGTTTTTGCCAGCTTATCCTCATCTCTCCCGGAACGTCTGCCAAGGTATCCCAGGTCCCTTCGGAAATCTTTTGGGAAGGCTGTCACGGTGAAGTTGTCGAACCGTTCCATGAATTCGTAGGTGAAGCGACTCGGTCGCACGACAACCAGTGCCACAGGCACGCTCCACATCGTCCCGAATAATCCCCAGCCGATGGTCATGCAGTTATATTCCCCTTTGGCAAAGTCACCGGACGTCAGCAATGCCATCTGGCGATCAAAAAGGTCGTGCGGTTGAACTGAAAACTCAAAAGGGTCGATTACATGTAGATCCATCTTTTCCTCCAAATATGTTTGTTCCCCTATTGTAACAAATAGGGCGGGTTGCCTGTTGTATAATTGCGAGCAGGTCTCCTATGTCAAAGCAAAGCAAGCAGCGTCTGAACCTGATCATCCGTTGGGGGGGCACAATCCTCTCCATCGGGATCATGATCTATCTCCTCAGCCGGGTCGGTTGGGGGGAAGCCTGGCAGACCATTCGCCAGCTGACAGCCTGGCGCATTTTGTTGGTTTTGGTTTTGGTCTTTGTCTCGCGCCTGGCGACTTTTGGACGGTGGTATACCCTGCTGAAGGATCAAACACCCACACTGAACAAGGCGGATACCCTCAAGCTTACTTTCGCGGGTCTTTTTGCCTCGAATGTGCTGCCCACCACCATTGGTGGGGATGTGTTAAGGCTGGCTGGAGCGGTCCGGCTTGGGCTCAGCACCAGCCTGGCGGCTGCTTCACTGGTGGTGGACCGCCTGGTCGGCATGACGGGAATGGCGCTGATGTTGCCTTTCTCGCTACCCAGCTTGAGCTCCTATCTGCGTTCACGCAATCTTGCTGCTCCGGTGGCAAGTATGGCAGTGCCACTGATTGACCGCCTGAAAAACGGGGTTCGGAAGGTGCTGCAAAACCTGCGCTTTTGGTCAAAACACCCCCTCATCCTGCTAAAAGCCCTCGGTTTCACGCTGATCCACCAGGCATCTATTTACCTGATCATCCGGATCCTGATCGAAGGGATGGGGGAGGCGCTCAGCTTTTGGCAGATCGCCGGCATCTGGAGCCTGACCTACTTTATCAGTCTTTTGCCCATCTCCATCAACGGACTGGGTTTGCAGGAAATCACCATCACCAATCTCTACACCTTGCTTGGTGGGCTTTCTCCTGCCACAAGCATCGCTCTGGCGCTAATTTTGCGCCTGGTCTGGCTGATTGGCAGTTTGCCTGGCGCCTTTTTTATTGGGGAAGTGCTGGCCGGTAAGTCCCCTGCCGAGGTGGAAGAGACTCTGCCTGAGGAAACGCTATGAATCCGGAAGAGATTAAAATATTTCTGCGTCATTGGTTGCTCTTGCTCGGCGCGGCTTGCGTTTGGTTTTTGTGGGAAAGCCGCTACACGCGCAATATCTGGTTCACGGCAATGGCTGGAATGGTACTGGTTTGTGCGATTTTGTTTTTCCTGACCTGGAAGCTTAAGCCAAATTTTGTTGAGATAATTCCATCTCCAATGAACGAAAAAAGTGCTTGGATAGCCTTCTCAATTATTGCGCTGGTATTGACTATTTTGTTCTTTACACAAAAGTTATATCTCTTTAGCTACGGCAGCGGCAGATACTCCTTTGCGGTGGGGTTTTCAGGTATCTTCGCGCTGCTCATCTCTCGCAAAGCAGGTTCTTCACCCTACCTTGACTTTGCAAAATGCTTGCTGGTGTTTGGGGTGCTTTACCGAGTGGCGGCATTTGTGCCTGAGATTCAAAGCGGACCTTTCGCGCTGGGCTGGTCCGAAGGCAGCCGTTTCTACAACGCCTCACTCTTCGCTTCCGAAAGCATGTATGGCTCCAGGCTCCCTCTGCCCGTGCTGCATCCGAGCCGCTACCTGATGCAAGCGCTGCCGTTTTTCGTTGGCATTCGCTCGATCCTCTTCCACCGCATCTGGCAGGTGGCGCTTTGGCTCGGGATGACGCTATGGGGCAGCTGGTTGATGGCAAAGCGCCTCAACAAATCTGCGACCGTTTCACTTCCATGGCTGACAGCCTTGTTCTTCCTTTTCTTTTTCCAGGGAGCGGTTTATTACCACCTGATGGTTTGCGTTGTGCTGGTTTTGCTGGGCTACAAACAGGACAAACCTCTGCGGACGATGATCTTTATTATGATTGCCTCCGCCTGGGCGGGCATCAGCAGGGTCAACTGGATGCCTGTGCCCGGCTTGATGGCAGTTTCGCTTTATCTACTTGAAACGCCCTTTGACGGCAAAAAATGGGCAAAATACCTGGTTTGGCCAGCCGTTTGGGTGATTGGTGGGTTTGCAGTTGCGTACATCGCCAAACAGGGTTACATCGCTATATCGGGTGAGGATCCAGCCCTGTTTGATTCTGCCTTTTCCTCTGCGCTGCTCTGGCGCAGGTTGTGGCCGAACGCGACATTCTTCCTGGGCATCGTGCCGGCGATCCTGCTGGTGATGCTACCGGGAGTGGCTCTGTTCTGGCTGAAATTCCGCGAAAAAAGTCTGCCTGCTTTTCATTGGCTGCAGTGGTTCGGATTGGCTGGCATCCTGGGGGTCTTCTTTGCCGGCGGATTGGTGGTCAGCGTGAAAATTGGGGGTGGGGGAGATCTTCACAACCTGGATGGTTTCCTGGTTTTTTGGGCTCTGATCGTGGGTACTATCCTGGCGATGCATTCAGGCCTGCCAAAACCAGAGCAAAAGGTTACAGAAAATCAAGTATGGCGATTTTGGCTGGCGATGGCGGTGATCATCCCGGTTTTCTTTGCCTTCATGCGTTCAGGAACCTGGTCTTTTGGCGCAGCCCGGTCCCAGGGAACTGAGCTGAGCGATTTGAAACGCGCTGTAGCAGTGCTTGAGGAAAATGGCGGGGAGGTACTCTTCATTTCAGAGCGCCAGCTGCTCACTTTTGGGGAACTTAACCTGCCGGTTGTGCCTGATTATGAAAAAGTCTTCCTGATGGAAATGGCGATGGGTAACAACATCGAATATCTGAGCCGCTTCCGCCAGAAGTTGGCAGATCATGATTTTGTGGCGATCATCAGCGATCCGCTCTCCACCAACATCCAGGGCAGCAACCGCGGCTTTGCGGATGAGAATAACGCCTGGGTGGAGCAAGTGGTGCTGCCGATGCTGGAGGAGTATGAAGGTGTGCTATCCTGGCGCAACGGCGAAATCAACCTGCTCGTTCCGCAAGGTGAAACAGAGTTAATCCAACTATTATTGGAATCCCAAATACCTGTGAATTAATTAGGCTTTTCTGGATCAACGACCTCTCGGATGGCGTAGGTCTTTTTGTCTTGCGATTCGTAATAGGTGCGCATGACCAGTTCGGCGATTAGTCCCAGCAGCACTGCCAGGAAACCCAAAATGAACATCATAATGCTGATCTGGAACCAGGGGGAACCTAAAACCGAGACTGCGGCAACTATCCGACGGATCGCTAGCCACAGGAAGAGCCCGAAACTGATCCCCATCAAGCCCAGCCCAACGCCACCAAAAAGGTAGATTGGTTTTTGCGAGAATTTCATCAGGAATTGCACGACGAACAGGTCCAAAATGACCTTGACTGTGCGTTCAAGTCCATAGTTTGCTTTGCCGTGTTTGCGCGGGTGATGATGTACCACCACTTCGCTGATCTTCCCGCCGGCTTCCTTGGCATAGACTGGAATAAAGCGGTGCATTTCCCCGTAAAGGTTGATGGAATCCAGGATTTCGCGCCGGTACGCCTTTAGCGTGCAGCCGTAGTCGTGCAAATGCACACCAGTGCTGGAGGAGATCAACCTGTTTGCCAAATGAGATGGGAGGTTGCGCGTCAGTTGGTTGTCCTGGCGGTTTTTGCGCCAGCCACTGACCACATCGAAGCCCTTATCCAGTTCTTCGAGCAGCAAGGGGATATCTGCCGGATCATTCTGCAAATCGGCATCCATCAGGATCACGACGTCGCCATCGGACTCGTTAATGCCGGCGCTGATGGCAGCGGTTTGCCCGTAGTTACGGCGGAAGACCACCATCCTCACCCGATCGGGTGCCTGGGCGTGCAGCTGGCGGATGACTTCGACGCTCGTGTCGCGGCTGCCGTCATCGACAAAAGTCACATCCCAGTCCATCTCAAGCGGTTGCATGGCTGCCTCGATCTGTTCAAACAGCTCAGGCAGGTTTTTTTCTTCGTTGTATACCGGCACGACAATCGAGAGTTTCATAGTTGCTCCAAACACAATAATTCCATGCCTGATTATAACGGATGGTGGGGCTTAGGCGATAAAGTCGGGTATAATTTTTTGGGATGAATACGAAGAATGAAGAAAGTGTCCTGGCAGGGCACAAACGCCCGGAAGATCCGGTAGATTTGGCATTGCGCCCTTCAGCCCTGGATGAGTTGATCGGGCAGGACCTGGTCAAGGAAAACCTGCGTATTCAAATCCAGGCAGCCAAACAGCGTGATGAAGCGCTGGAACATGTGCTTTTCCACGGACCTCCCGGTCTCGGCAAGACAACCCTGGCGCACATCCTCGCAACTGAAATGGGAGTCAACATCAAAGTTACTTCAGGACCTGCCATCGAACGGGCAGGCGACCTTGCAGCCATTCTGACCAATCTGCGCGCCGGCGACATCCTCTTTATTGATGAAGTGCATCGTTTGGGACGCATGGTGGAAGAGATCCTTTACCCCGCCATGGAAGATTACGCCCTGGATATCATCATTGGTAAGGGACCGTCCGCACGCTCGGTACGCCTGAAGCTGCCACGCTTCACCGTGGTCGGCGCCACCACCCGCCTGGCACTGCTCAGCGCGCCCCTCAGAGCGCGTTTTGGAGCAGTTTATCGCCTGGATTATTACGACTCCAAAGCACTTTCAGACATCGTGCGGCGGGGAGCCCGTTTGCTGAATGTTCCCTGCGAAGAAGATGGCATCCTCGAAATCGCCCGACGGGCACGCGGCACGCCCCGCATCGCCTTGCGTATGCTGCGTCGCGTGCGTGACTACGCCGAGGTCAGAGCCGGTGGTCATATTACCGCCCAGGTTGCTGAGGCTGGTTTGAGCATGATGAACATTGACGGAATCGGGCTGGATGAAATGGACCGCCGTATTCTTTTGACCATCATAGAGAAATACAACGGCGGACCAGTTGGCCTGAACACAATTTCTGCTTCGGTCAGCGAGGAGCCCGACACCATCATGGATGTGGTTGAGCCCTATTTGCTGCAGCTCGGCTTTATCGATCGCACTGCCCAGGGACGCGTGGCGACCAAAGCCGCGTACGATCACCTGGGGATAACGTTTGTACCCTCGACTGCGCAGCCTGACCTTTTCAACGGTGCAGCCTGACCCTTTTCCATGAAAACTGAAGATTTTTTCTACGATCTGCCTGCAGAATTTATCGCCCAGACTCCCGTTGAGCCGCGCGACCACTCGCGCTTGATGGTGCTTGAACGGGAAACAGGGCGCATCAGCCACCACCGTTTTTTTGAGATCGGACAGTTCCTGCGACCGGGCGACCTGCTGGTAGTCAACGAAACGCGCGTTTTTCCGGCAAGGTTCTACGGGCACAAATTGCCTGGTGGCGGCAAAGTTGAGATATTGCTGCTGAAGAAACTGGATGACCTCATCTGGGAATGTTTGGTGGGAGGCAGCGGCATGAAACCCGGCCGGCAGATCCAGATCACGGAGGGACCGGTTGCTGAGGTGGTCGAGGACCTGGGAGAATCGCGCCGGTTGGTACGCTTTACTGAGCCGATTGAAAGCGCCTTTGATCGGGCAGGGCATGTGCCCTTGCCGCCATATATCCACGCTTATCAGGGAGACCCGGAGCGCTACCAGACAATCTTCAACAAGACCCCTGGTTCTGCCGCGGCTCCTACCGCCGGGTTGCACTTTACGCCCGCTTTGCTCGAGAAACTACGGCAAAAAGGGGTGGGACTGGCCAAAATTGACCTGCACGTTGGTTTGGATACTTTTGCTCCAGTGACAGAGGAAGACCCGGAAACACATCACATCCACAAGGAATGGTGCGCAATCAGCGCGGAAACCGCCCAACTGATTAACCAAACCAGGCAAAATGGGGGCAGGGTGATTGCGGTTGGGACGACCACGGTGCGCACGCTCGAAAGCGCGGCTGCGCATAGCCAAAACGGATTACTGCAGGCGTGGCAAGGTGACACCAGCCTTTTCATTCTGCCGGGTTTTGAATTCAAAGCAATTGACGCCATGGTCACGAACTTTCACCTGCCAAAATCCACGTTGTTGATGCTGGTCAGTGCGTTTGCTGGCAGGGACACCATGCTCAATGCCTACGAGGTCGCCAAGCGGGAAGCTTACCGCTTCTTCTCCTTCGGAGACGCGATGCTTTTGCTCTGATCCAGGACTTTTACCTGATTCTTATATCCATCCGTTAAACTTATTCCTTGGAACATTAATTGCAACGTGTTTTCTGTTGCAAAGAAAACAAAAAATGAGGAAAAGCACACTATGATGCGATTTGATAAGTTTTCTGAGCGGGCTCAGGATGTGGCTGCCCGCGCCGCTGAGATTATTCAACGCTACGGTCACAACCAGATCGACTCAGAGCATATTCTTCTCGCTCTGATCGAACAACCGGAAGGCACCGTTTCCCAGTTGATTGAGATGGCAAACGCAGATCCCGGCGTAATTGCGGATCGCCTGGATGTGATCCTGCGTACCACGCCTAAAGCCAATATTTTTGGCGGTCCTTCCGGGCAGGTCTTCCTGACCCCACGGGTGAAGATGGTGGTGGACCTTGCCAAAACGGAAGCAAACCGCCTTGGCGATGAGTACATTTCAACTGAGCATCTCTTCCTTGCTGTGCTTTCAGAAAAGAACACGCAGCTGGCACGCTTGCTTGAGGAGTTTAACCTCACCCGGCAGGGCGTCTATGAGAACGTGCTTGAATTGCGGGGCACCAAGAAAGCCACCGGACGCAAGTTCGAGTCCCGTTACAAAACCCTAGAAAAATACTCACGCAATCTTACCCAGGCTGCCAAAGAAGGCAAGCTTGACCCTGTTTATGGACGTGAATCTGAGATCATGCGCGTCATCCAGGTCCTTTCCCGCCGTACCAAGAACAACCCGGTGTTGATTGGCGGTGCGGGCGTCGGAAAGACCGCCATCGTGGAAGGTCTGGCGCAAAAAATTGCCAACGACGATGTACCCGAAATTTTGGCGGAAAAGTTGGTTGTCTCGCTCGACCTTGGCGCGATGGTTGCCGGTACACGCTTCAGGGGAGAATTTGAGGAACGCCTTAAGAATACCATCGAAGAGATCCAGGAATCCGATGGAGAGGTTATCTTGTTCATCGATGAACTGCACACTGTGGTTGGAGCAGGGGCGGCACAGGGCGCCATGGATGCCTCGAACATGCTCAAGCCAGCTTTGGCGCGCGGTGATCTGCAGTGTATTGGCGCGACGACCAGCGATGAATATCATAAACACATCGAGAAGGATGCCGCTCTTGAACGCCGTTTTGCTCCGATCTATGTTGAAGAACCCAGCATTGAAGACACGGTCAAGATGCTAAAAAGCCTTCGTGACCGCTACGAAGCGCACCACAACGTGGTGCTCTCAGACCAGGCGCTTGAAGCAGCCTCGAAGCTCTCGGCGCGCTATATGACAGGCCGCAGATTGCCTGACAAAGCCATCGACCTGATGGACGAGGCGGCGGCAAAACTGCGCGTAGCCTTATATTCCATGCCGGATGATCTCAAGCAGGAAAAAAAGGAAATTGACCGCCTGACCGCCGAAGAAGAGCAGGCGGGGGTGGAACGCGATTATGAACGCGCTGTCAAACTAAAGGCTGAACGTTTGCGCTTGGAGGAAGAATTCAAGGCAAAACGCAGCGTTTGGGAGGCAGAGCATAAGCTGGATGACATTGTTGACGCGGACGATATCGCCGCTGTCATTCACCAGTGGACTGGCATCCCGGTGACCCAATTGCTCGAGTCGGAATCCCAAAAACTGCTCGAAATGGAAAACCGCCTGCACGACCGTATCGTCGGTCAGGATGAAGCTATCAAAGCCATTTCCGACGCCATCCGTCGCGGACGCTCCGGGCTGAAAGACCCCAATCGCCCCATTGGATCGTTCATCTTTATCGGACCTTCCGGCGTAGGCAAGACCGAGCTGGCAAAAGCCTTAGCCGAGTTCCTCTTTGACGACGAGGATGCCCTGGTGCGCGTGGACATGAGCGAATATCGCGAACAGCATACCGTTTCGCGGCTGTTTGGCGCGCCTCCCGGTTATATCGGATACGAAGAAGGCGGGCAGCTTACTGAAGCCGTGCGCCGCCGACCTTATCGGGTTGTGCTTTTCGATGAGATCGAGAAAGCCCATCCCGAGGTTTGGAACTCACTCTTGCAGATCCTCGACGACGGTCGCCTGACCGATGGTCAGGGGAGGGTGGTGGATTTCAAAAATACAGTCCTGATCATGACCAGCAACCTTGGCACGGAATTCGTCAAGAGCAGCGGTTCACTTGGATTCCTTGGTAAGGACCAGAGCGATGACGTCAAAGCCTCACACGAAAAGATCGAGAAAGCTCTCAAGGACGCTTTCCGACCTGAATTCCTCAACCGGATTGACGAGATCATTACCTTCTCAGCCCTGACCAAGGATGATGTGCTTGAAATCGTTGATCTTCAGATCAAAGAAATCGTTCAACGCACTGAAGAGTATGGCTTTGGATTGGTGGTGGATCAAACCGCCAAAGAATGGCTGGCGGATCAGGGTTACGATCCCTTATTGGGTGCCCGACCGCTAAAACGCGCTTTGCAGAAGTTTGTGGAGAGCCCCCTGGCAATCAAGCTGCTTGAAGGCGGTCTGCAACCAGGCGCGTCGGTTCACATTTTCCGCGAAGACGGTAAAGAAGGCTTGAGTTTTGAGACGATCGAGCAGCAGCAACCAGATTTGGGGATTGAGTAATTTTGTATTGAGGAGCGGTTTGAAAACCAAACCGCTCTTCTTTTGACCTAAACTGACCATGACAGAACAAACACAGACCATCCTCACCCTGCTGCGCGAAGTTCCACTCTTCAGTGGACTGACTATTGAGGAGTTGGAGCAACTGACCGAAGAGTTCGTCATGGTGGTGCTTCCAAAAGATGAGGTGCTTTATCGGGTCAAAGAAACTACCGATGGGCTTTTTGTGATTGATTCAGGGCAGCTCGCGCTGCTGGATGAAGAAGGGAAGCAACAAGATGTCCTAAAACGCGCTGAAGTCATTGGTGCTGAAGCCCTGAACTACCTCCCGGTTCGTGAGGAATCAGCGGTGGCAATTACGGATGCCCAGGTCTACTTCCTCCCTAACAAACAAATTCGAGCCTTATATGACGGCGTTCCTGCCTTCAAAGAAACGGCGTCGGTACTTTTTAACAGTGTTCGCCTGGCTTCCAATGTTCCAATGACTTGGCTTGAACCAGGTGAAAAGATTCACCTGATGGCACGCAAACACCCGATTTTTCTCTTGTTTCGCTCCATTCCCCCCCTGGTTGCTTTCGCTGCTGTTTGGCTTCTAATGGTTTTTCTTAGCTCAAGGCATGCTTTTTGGTCACTTGCGGGTTTGGTCACAGGTTTTCTTTTCTGCCTACTATGGCTGGTCTGGAACATTAATAACTGGGCAAATGATTTCTACCTGATCACATCCCGGCGAATGGTTTGGGTGGAACACGTCGTTGGATTTTATGAAAGCCGCCAGGAGGCTCCGCTCAGTACGCTGATCTCAGTGGGCATAAAAACCACCCAGCTTGGAGTGTTTTTGGGATATTCAAACGTTATCGTTCGCACATACATAGGCGATATTCGTTTTGAACGCGTTGCCCATGCCCGCACGATTGGTAAGTTGATCGAGACCAACTGGGCACGCGGAAAGCGCACTGACCTGGAGCTTGACGCCCGTGAGATTCGCAAGGCACTGCGCCAGAAATTTGGCAAAGAAGCCGAGGATATAACCGCCAAAGACCTGCAGGTTGAGCTGGGCGCGGTTGAGCAAGCGCCCAAAGAAATCAATTTCTTTCAGTGGTTGTTCGCTGATTTTGTGCGGATTCGGCATGAGGTCGGTGGCACGATCACCTATCGAAAACACTGGCTTATTTTGCTTCAGAAGATCCTTTTGCCGATCATGGTGCTGATATTATCCATTATCTTCTTAGTCGCGATCATAACCCGCAACCTGACACAAGTAGACTACACGATGGGCCTGGTTGCCGGTTATTTCCTGGTCTTTGCCGCTGCAGGGGCTCTGGTTTATCAGTATGTTGACTGGCGCAACGACCTCTTCCAGCTGACCCCAAACCAGGTGATTGACCTTGACCGAAAACCATTCGGTCGCGAATCTCGGCGTTCTGCCCCCCTGGAGAACATCCTGAGCATTGAGTACGAACGACGCGGGCTGATCCCCATGCTGTTTAATTATGGTACGGTCTACATCACGATCGGTAACACCCAATTAACCTTCAATGACGTCTATCAGCCATCGATTGTGCAGCAGGATATCTTTACCAGGATGGGAAAGCATGCCCAGGAACGCGACGAACGCACAACAATGCTCGAGCGGGAACGGGTTGCCCAGTGGTTCAAAGTCTTCCAGGAAGAGGCTGAACAGGGTTTGACCATTCAGCCCCAATCCGAACCTACGCGTCCGATAACGATGGAACCTACAAAGTAAGCGCGTATCGACCTCGTGGGCTAAACTTCCAGCTCTTCATTGAGGAACAAACTCTCCTAATTCTCCTTGTCAATCTGTTTGAATCCGATGTTGCCTTAAGGTAAAATTATGAAAATACTGGATGGAGATTTATGGCAATTATAGACATTGTGACCTTCCCTGATCCTTTTCTAAAGCTCAAAGCAAAGCAGGTCACCAAATTTGATACTGAACTGCAGACACTGGTCGACAACATGTTTGAGACCATGCGAGCTGCCCCCGGCGTGGGATTGGCAGCGCCTCAAATTGGCGAATCTTTGCGCCTGGTGGTGGTGGAATATACCGAGGATGAGGACGAAAACGCCAAACCGAAAAAGTATGTCCTGGTCAATCCGGAGATCGTCAAACGCTCCGAGGAAATGATCACTGATATTGAAGGTTGCCTTTCCTTGCCTGGTTTGGCTGGTCGGGTTGAGCGACACGAAGCGGTGACGGTCAAGGCCAAAAATCGCTTTGGCAAGCCGCTCAAAATCGAGGCCGAAGGTTGGCTGGCGCGCATCTTCCAGCACGAGATCGATCACCTCGAGGGGGTGCTCTACATTGACCGGGCTGAAGAAGTTTTTGAACCAACTCCTGAGGAAGCAGAACAGATCAAGGATTAATGTACCTCACCCGGCTATCGCTGACGAACTACCGCATTTTCTCCCGCCTGGAACTGGATTTTCCCAGGCGGGTGATTTTGTTTACCGGTGACAATGCCCAGGGGAAAACATCCATCCTCGAGGCGGTGGCTTACCTGGCTAACTTTGGCTCTTTCTCGGCTGCCAATGACCGTCAGCTAATGAATTTTACTGCTCCCATCGAGCCAATCATGGTTGCCCGCATCCTGGGAGAATTCGAACGCGAAGGTCGTCGCCATACGATCGAAGTTCGCCTGATTCAAGATGGGGCTTCCAATCCTGCCAGCACTCGCTTTTCCAAGCAAGTACTGCTTGACGGGGTGAAGAAACGCATTGGTGACGTCTATGGTCAGTTCAACGCGGTCACCTTTTTGCCCCAGATGTCGCGTGTCATTGAAGGAGCTCCCGCCGACAGGCGCCAGTACTTCGATGAAATTCTCTCGCAAGTAGAACCGGGTTATTCCCGACACCTTTCTGCTTATTCCAAGGCTCTCACCCAACGAAATGCTCTGCTGAAGACCCTGGCAGAAATTGGTGGGGATAAGAACCAACTTGAGCCCTGGGATGATTTACTCGCCAGGCACGGTGCTTCAATTATGCACGCCCGCGTCCTTGCCCTGGCCGCGCTTGAAAAACAGGCAATCCCCATCCATCAACGGCTGACACGCGATCTCGAGATTCTCCAGTTTCATTACCAGCCCTCATTCGAGCCGCTCAAAAAGCCATCGGGGCAGATGGTGCTGCCTGTGCAGACAACCCTGGATCGGACTGGGATCAGTTCGGATGAACTTGAGCGCGGTTTGCTGGCAGCCTTGAAGCAAAGTTGCCACGCAGATATCCAACGCGGGCAGACCAGCCTCGGTCCACATCGCGATGAAGTTCGTCTCCTGAGCAACCAAATTGACCTGGGAGACTATGGCTCACGTGGGCAAACCCGCACCGCCTTGCTGACTCTCAAGTTCGCTGAGGTGGCGTGGATGAAGCAGCGCACAGGAGAATGGCCGGTTTTGCTGCTGGATGAGATTATGGCGGAGCTCGATCCGCAGCGGCGGAAAGATCTGCTTTCCGTGGTTGGGCAAGTTGAACAGGCCTTTCTCACCGCCACGGACCTCGACATGTTCACGCCGGAGTTTGTGCATGAGCATGAGGTCTGGCAGGTGAACCAGGGTATCGTCTCACGATCATGAAAAACAAAGAATTTGCCAGGCTGCTTTTACCCCGCGTGCTGATATTTTTGGTCCTGGCAATGAATCTCCAGTGCGCTCTAACTTACATATTCAACCCCCTGCCTTACGTGGCGCCGTTCGAACTCAGCGGGGAGCCCGGGCGGGCGGCCGTCATCGGGATTGGCATCCTTTTCGTGATGTGGCAGGTGCCTTACGTGTTTGCCCTCGTCCACCCCTTGCGCAAACACCGCTCTTTGGTTGAAGCAGTGATAATGCAGGCGATCGGACTGGTGGGTGAAACCCTGCTTCTGCGCTCCATACCTTTGGCGCATTCTACATTGAGGGCGTCTATTTTGCGGTTCGTCATTTTTGACGCGGGCGGTTTACTTTTGTTAATTGTAGCCGCTGCATACACCTTCCGAATTGTGAAATCTGAATTAGGAGAATCCTATGTTGACTGACCTGCTACTAAAAAGCCGATCCTACCGTCGATTTGATCAATCTGTCAGGATATCCGAAGCTACGCTCCGCGAGATAATCGATGCCACCCGCTTCTGTCCCTCAGCAGCTAATCGTCAACTGCTGAAGTATCGCCTGGTATGTGAAGAGAATGAAACGGAACAGGTTTTTAACTGTTTGAAGTTTGCTGCCTATCTGCTCGAATGGTCAGGACCAGCTGTTGGCGAAAGACCAACGGCTTACATCGTCGTTCTCGGCGATGAAGCCATCAGTAAATTTTCAGAAGTGGATGCTGGAATTGCGATGCAGACCATTCTGCTGCGTGCCACGGAGTTGGGGTTCGGCGGGTGCATCCTGGCGTCTGTCCAGCGTGAAAAATTGCGTGAGATCCTGGCTTTGGATGAGCGATTTCCGATTGCTTACGTGATCGCGTTAGGGAAACCCGGTGAAACAAGTCTTATAGAACCAATTGGGCAGGATGGCGACATCAAATACTACCGCGACGCGGACGGCGTGCATCATGTTCCCAAAAGGAGCCTTGACGACTTGCTTGTATAGGTCATTTTGCATGTTGGTCCCTCTGTAACGAAGCTCCCACACAAATAGCCTGAGGTCTAAAGATCAGTTGGCGTTGGGTTTCGTTTTCAACCTTGAATGCCCAACCATTTGCAGTCGGTTGGATTGCCCGGATTGTTAGTCCGACTGGTGCCTGGAAACCCCCGCTGATGGGGATCACACCACAATTCATCAGGACCACTTCGCTTTCGCCTGCAGGGATCTTGATATTATCATTGCGAATCATCAGAGAAGGTGTTCCTGAACCTGCCAGGCACTGTGCGTAAGCATCAAAAGTCTGCTTGTTCCGGCTTAGATTGACTACTGAGATCACCCAGTCATTGCCAACAAGCCGTGATTCTGTTATCACGAGATCTGGTGATTTGGTCACATCAAATCCTCCACCTACAACCTTACCTGCAATTTGGCAGCCAAGTTTGAGGTTGGAAACACCTTTTCCTTCGATGATCTGTTCAGTGTGTGTGGTATGAACTTTTCCTTCAAAACCAACAAGACAATTTGCATAAACCGTAACTGTTTTTTGGGCTTTTGTTTGATTGCGGAGAGTGATCTGCCAGCTATTTTTCGCAGGTTGGCTGGCAACCAGATCCATATCCTCATCGATCAAATAACCACCTGAGATAGCCAAACCTTTAACGCTATCACACGAAACCGCAAAGGTTTGCGTTTTACCTGAATCAAGCTTGAAATCCTCTTTTTTCTGGATGGTTTCGAGGGCTGCCTGAGTGGGCGTGGGGGTTAAGGTCTTCGTCGGTGTGACGGTTGCTGTTGCTGTCGTGGTGGCGGTTGGTGTGGGCGAGGCTGTTGCAGTTGCAGTCGGGGTAGCGCTGGGTGTGAAAGTCGGTGTAACGGTTGCAGTTGCAGTCGGGGTGGCGGTTGGTGTGAAAGTCGGTGTAACGGTTGCAGTTGCAGTCGCGGTGGCGGTTGGTGTGAAAGTCGGTGTTGCGGTTGCAGTTGCAGTCGGGGTGGCTGTGTTGGTGGCAGTCGGTCCAGGGATCCGAATAGTGTAGTGCAGTTCCGGTCCGATCAGACTGCCTTTGTCTGACTGGATTTGCCAGTAACCGGTGTATTCTCCCTGGTAACTTGGCGCAAACAACTCCAGCGAGATGTCAAGCGTACTGCCGGCACTAACCTTAGGCAAAAGTGTGGGGGAGTTGCCGCCCATCAGGCTGCCGCGAACAAAGACAAGTTTATAGTTCTCCCAGGCACAAGTGCCGTTGTTTTGCACTCGCCAGGTTTTGGTGAATTGCTGGCCAGGTTTCAGGATGGTTCCATCCGGAATGCTCAAGTCCTGGATTAAGACAGCGGACATGGTGCATGCGGGTGGTGTGGTCGTCCCGGTGGGAGTTGCTGCCGGAGTTGGGGTAATCAGGGTTGGAGTGGGCGGGATTTCCTGCTCGCTCATAATTTTCACCAAAACAGCCACCTGAGCGGTTGCGGCGGGAGTATCCCCACGCTGATAGAGTTTGACCTCAATCATGGTCGGACCTTCTTTGGTCGGGATCCAAGGCTGCAGAACCAATCCAAAGGTGCCGGGGTTGGTGTCGGGCGTGTCGAGGCGGGTGAGTTCACCGTTAATGTACAACTCAATCCGGGACCAATTCCCTTCGGGTTTGATTTGGGAAGTGACCTGGTACTCCAGAAATGCTGGGATTGATTGCCCGGATATCGGGTTAAGGATAGCAACGCTGGCATTGCTTCTCGGCAAATTACAGGCAAGTAAACCGACCGCGAGGAGCAAAAAAGCGGCGATTAGGATGATAATGGTGCGTTTTTTCATAATAACCTTTCATAGCGTAATAACACCTGCATTAATGACGAATTATGCGCCATGAAGTTCCCCACTCAGGTCAACCGGTAAGCCGTATTCTGTCTTGGATGCGCATCTATCTCGGCAAACTGTCGCCAACTTGCTCATGCGGTCTACCCGGAGATCAATTGAGCCGAGCAGGCTCTTTCTCCTGTTTGACCTTGCACCGGATGGGGGTTGCCTGGCCGCGTTTGTTACCAAAGCGCCGGTGGTCTCTTACACCACCTTTTCACCCTTACTCTTACGAGCGGTATGTCTCTGTGGCCCGATCCACGATCTTACGACCATCCAGGGGTTACCTGGCATCCTGCTCTGCGGTGTACGGACTTTCCTCACAATTAAGCGCGCGCACCTGGCTGACCTGAGTAGGTTAAGAATAGCGGATGGAGGAGTAAAAGTCAAACGGGATAGTTTGGGTTGCAGGATGCCTGACCTCCACATTGGTTGGAAATGGGGTGTTTGTTATTCGGAAAATTTCCCTGGCAGGGGAGATGCACGCATCGCCCGGAAAGTTATTTGGAATAACGCGGTGTGAGTAAAGATTACATCATACATGATAGGATCAGGCCTCTGTGCCTGACCCGGGTAACCAAAGGGGGGTTACTATTACTCAGTAAGGCGCGGCATCCCGCGCTCGGCCAGGACACCGGCGCGATTAAATCGGTAGTGGCGACGCATGTGTCGCCTCTATGGAAGTCATTAATGCTAGCAAATAAGGGCGCCATCAAAGGTAAGTTCCCGATGTCAGGTTGCCCAGTTCAACCTGACCTACGGCTGCTGTGGTCAACTATGAACTTAAGCCTTCATTTTTTTGGCAATGCAAACTTTCGCCTTAACCATTTCTCGAATTCAACGATTATATAAGCCGCGATGCTGACTGCCAGGATAGAAAGCCAGAGTTCCAAGCTAATAGGCGCGCTTTGGAAGAGGTTGTTCATGAACGGAGCATACGTGAACAATAATTGAATCAAAATCATCGCAACTCCACCAGCAACTGCCCATGGATTGGAGAAAAATCCCAGTTGGAATGGTGAACGGGTGAGAGAGCGAGCGTTGAAAAGATAAAACAGCTCAACAATGATAACTACGTTAACCACCACCGTACGGGCTTCCGCTAAGGACGCGCCACCATCCAGCACACGATTGAATAATCCGAACGCTCCAGCCAGAATAAAGAGGCTTACCAACACGACGCGCCAAATTACCATGCCGCTGAGGATAGGAGCATTTGGATCGCGCGGCTTGCGGCGCATCAAATCCGGTTCTTTGGGTTCCAGAGCCAGGGTCATGCCCAAAATACTTGCCGCAACCATGTTGATCCAAAGGAGTTGAATAGGCAGGATTGGGAGAACCGCGCCAGTAACAATTGCTGCGAGTAATACCATTCCCGATCCAAGATTTGTAGGCAATGTCCAGGCAATGAACTTGGTCAGATTATCAAAAACGCCACGACCTTCCTCAACCGCGGCTTCAATTGAGACAAAGTTATCATCGGTCAGGATCATGTCGGCTGCTTCCTTGGAAACATCTGTCCCGGTTATGCCCATCGCGACGCCAATGTTGGCTTGTTTCAGTGCAGGGGCATCGTTTACTCCATCTCCTGTCATTGCGACAACATGCCCATGTGCCTGGAGAGCTTCCACCAGGCGCAATTTTTGTTCGGGAGCAACCCGGGCAAAAATGTTCGTTTTTTCTGCTTTCTCAATCAATTCCTGGTCAGACAACCCTGAAAGTTCTGAGCCCGTTATCACTGCGCCGCAATCCTCCTGGCAAAGACCAATTTGCTGCCCGATTGCAGCAGCGGTCAGAGCGTGATCGCCTGTAATCATCTTGACAGTTATGCCGGCTTGTTGAGCGGCGCGAATGGCATCTAGAACTTCCGGCCGTGGCGGATCCATCATGCCTTGCAAGCCTAAAAGGGTCAGGTTGGTAATGTCTTCAAAGTCAACCTTATTTGCTAAAGGTTTTTGAAGACGCGCGAAAGCCAAAACTCTTAAACCCTTGGACGCCATCATGTCAAGGGACTGGTGAAACTTATCCTGGTCACAGGCAGTTACCTCGCCAGAAGGAAGCATCACCCCACTGCAACGGTTGAGGATCACCTCGGCAGCACCCTTTACGTAAATGGTGTCGTCCTCGTGCAGCGTAGCCATAAATTGATGTTGTGAATCAAAAGGTATGGAATCAATTCGCCTGGGGAACCCATCCGTTTCAAAGTTTGGCAACGCTTTTCTGCTTGAGACGATCAGGGCGCCTTCGGTTGGGTCACCCTGAATGGTCCAGCGACCTTCTGATTCCACAAGTTGGCTGTCATTACAAAGCAATCCCGCTTTGAGCGTTTCCAAAACAGCGGCGTCACTTCTCCAATCGCCAGATATTTCCCCCTCCGGTTGATAACCGCTGCCGCTTACATTGTAAAAGCCACCCAGCGTGAATATTTCCTGCACGGTCATTTGGTTTTGAGTTAGTGTGCCTGTCTTATCAGACGCGATCACCGTCGTCGAACCAAGGGTTTCGACTGCAGGCAGGTTGCGGATAATGGCACGGCGCTTCGCCATGCGCGATACACCAATAGCCAGGGTAACCGTCATCGCGGCAGGCAGACCTTCTGGGATAGCGCCAACTGCCAACGCAATTGCCACCATTAAAGTGTCTACTGGAGGCTGACCTCTAAGGAATTCGATTCCAAAAGTAATTGCAGAGAGCGTGAGGATGGCAACCAACAGTATTTTGCTGAATTGACCGATTTTTTGAGTGAGAGGGGTTTCCAACTCCGTTGCGCTGGATATAAGCTGTGAAATGCGCCCGACCTCGCTGCGGTCACCAGTAGCGATGACCACGCCTGTTGCAGTACCATAAGTGACCAAAGTTGAAGCGTAGGCCATGTTGCGGCGTTCAGCCAATACCGCATCGTGGAGTGCTAAAATGGTTGCGTCCTTTTCTACAGGCATAGATTCGCCCGTGAGAGCAGCTTCAGTTATCTGCAAATCGCGGGAGGTCAGCAGCCTGAGATCGGCTGGCACACGTGAACCTGCCTGTAATAGGACAATATCACCAGGAACCAGCTGGGATGCGTCGAGCCCCACCACCTTTCTGCTGCGAATAACGGAAGCCTCAGTAGTCATCGTTTTTGCCAGTGCAGCAATGGATTGTTCAGATCGTGTTTCCTGGATGAACCCAATAAACGAGTTAATCAAGACCACTCCAAAAATCACTAAAGCGTCCGTCGGATCTTTTAACACCGCCGTGATAATGCTTGCAACCAGCAAAATGATCACCAGGGGATTATTGAATTGAAGCAAAAAACGGGTCAGAGGGCTTTTGCCCTTCTTTGGAGTCAGCACATTAAGGCCTAAACGTTCCTGCCGGTGTTTGACCTCAAAAATATCCAATCCCTGCTGCGAATCGGTATCGAGAATATCCAATATTTCTTCAGTAGAAATATGGTGCCAGTGTTTGCTCAGAATTGTATCCATTTTTTCCTCTTTCTTTCCATATGCACAACAATTATTTCAAAATGTACAAATAATTTCCAATCTTTTATGGGGAAAAACCGCAATTTGTACAACCTATTCTGCCGTTTAGGTTGTACAAATACCAGATTTCCCCCCTTTTTCTTGCATAACGACTTGCCAAAGCAGTTTGTTTGCGCCAACAACTTTTCGGTTTTTAAGCTGTGAGCCGATACAGTTGGGCAAAAACCCAAATGAAAATCAGTCTATTATGTCTTTGTTATGTCTGCTTAAGGTTGCCAATGAACGAATTTTTTAGTCCATAGCATATGGAAATATGGGCTTTGCAAATCCCGTCTTTAATGCGCTCTGAAAAAAATCGCACAGTGTTGGACAAGGATTCTTTGGTTTTCTACGACCAATTACTGGACAAATCTGGGATTTATTGTAAAATAGTCTTTTGCAAGTATAGAGGAATTATTTTTGGAGGAAGAAGTTGGCAAATATTAAGTCTCAGATCAAACGAAACAAGCAAAACCAGGCTGCACGCCTGCGCAATCGCGTCTACCGCGGCTCAGCCCGCACTTTCCTGCGCAAAGCCCTGTCCGCTATCCGGACCGAAGACGCTGAAAAGTCCCAGGTTGAAGTGGTCAATGCGATCCGTGCTTTGGATAAGGCTGCCGCGAAGGGTGTCATTCACAAGAACAATGCCGCGCGCCGCAAGTCTCGCTTGATGGCCCGCTATAACAGCTTAGAAAAGTAAACGTATTTTTTATCACACACCGAGGCTCCCTTACCAATTGGTGGGGAACCTCTTTTTTTGTTTAAGCGATTAACATATCCGCTTGGGGAATGCTGGAAAGCACACAACACTGCTAAACTCCCATCCTCGATGTTATAATCGCCCAAGACTAATTGTGAGATGACCATGTTTGATGATGTAAAACACCAACTAACCCAGATAATTGACGCATTCTGCCAAGCAAGGGGACTTCCCACTGGCAAAATGGAGTTCCGCAATATTCCCTTTAGCGGTGAATGGGGCATCGCCGCGCCGCTTTTCCCTTTGGCAGCAGCAGACCCCGACAAAACCGTTCCGGTGCCCAAGAGGGCCCAGGAATTTGCGGAAATCCTGAAAACCCAGGTCGCAGGTTTGCCTGGTTTCTCCCGCGTTGAAGCTGTCAAAGGCTACCTGAACTTGTACTTCGAGCCCCATCAGTATGCTGAACGTGTGGTGAGCACAGTCCTGGAGCAGGGTAAGTCTTTTGGCTCACAGGTGCAGCAAGGCAAGCAAGTGATGGTGGAATATTCTAACCCGAACACTCACAAACCGCTGCATGTCGGTCACCTGCGGAATGTGATTTTGGGCGGCTCGGTCTGCAACATTCTCGAAGCAAGCGGCAAGAAAGTTATTCGCGCCAACTATATCGGAGACATTGGCCTTCACGTGATCAAGTGGATGTGCAACTACCAAATGTACCATTCCGGCGAGCAGCCTGGCAAGGATACGATGCGCTGGATGGCTGATCTCTATGCCGAGGCAGACAAACGCTTTGTGAGCGAGCCCGAGTTCGAAGCTGCGGTGAGAGCTTATTTCGGTCGCTGGGATGCCGGCGAGCAGCACCTCAAAGAGCTCTGGAAGCAAACCCGCGACTGGTCGATGGAAGGTTTTGACCAGGTTTACGGGTTACTGGGAGAGCACTTTGACCGGATCTACTTCGAAAGCGAAGTGGAAGAACCCGGCAAAGATCTGATCGACCAGCTGATTGAAAGCGGCTTGGCTGAGGACGGTCGCCCGGAAAATCCGGTCATTATTGACCTGGATAAAAAGCTGGGAACCAAAGAAGAATACCGGGTGGTGGTCATTTTGCGCTCCGATGGCACATCTCTGTACGCCACCAAGGAAATCCCCCTGGCAATCATGAAATTCCAGGAATACGAGCTCGATCAATCCATCTACGTGATCGATGTGCGTCAGTCGCTTCACATGAAGCAAATGAGCAAGGTGATGGAGCTGATGGGCTACCCATGGGCTGATCGTATGCGGCACCTCGCCTATGAGATCGTCAATCTACCGGGGAATGTGACCATGTCTTCGCGGGATGGCACAGTCGTGCTGTTGGATGACCTGATCCGTGAAGCCACGCAACGCGCACTTGAAGTCGTGAGGGAGAAAAACCCAGCCCTGGACGCAGAAGCGATGCTGGATGTGGCGGAGAAAGTTGCCCTGGGAGCCATCAAGTACCCGATGATCGCACGCGAAAACACCAAGATCGTGACCTTCGATTGGGACACCGCGCTTGACTTCAATGGGCAATCCGCGCCGTACATCCAGTATGCGGTAGTGCGTGCCAACAGCATTCTGCGCCGCCTTAACGAGCCTGCTCCCAGCCAGGCATCTTTCAGCCACGAGTTGCTGCCGGTGGAAGTCAATCTGATCGAAAAGATTTCGCAACTTCCTGAGGTGGTGCACAAAGCAGCCGCTGAGTTTAAGCCATCACTGGTTGCTACTTACGCCTTCGAGCTGGCACAATCATTCAACGATTTTTACACTCAATGCCCGGTCCTATCAGCTGAAGGTTTGACCCGGCTTTCCCGACTGGTGCTTGTACAGGCAGCCAAGGTTGCCCTTGAGAATGCGTTATCTTTACTTGGAATTCAGTCACCGCAAGTGATGTGATGTAGAATAAGAACAATCAAAATCAAAAGGAGAAACATATGAGTCGAATTCGTACACTAATCATGGGGGCAGCAGGTCGGGATTTTCACAATTTCAACACTTTCTATCGTGACAACGAAAAGTATGAAGTGGTTGCATTCACCGCGACCCAAATCCCTAACATCGACGGAAGGAAATACCCCGCCGAGCTTGCTGGGAAACTGTATCCCGACGGCATCAAGATCTATCCCGAATCGGAATTGCCTGAACTGATCAAGCAGTTCCAAGTTGACGAAGTCGTTTTTGCTTACAGTGATGTTCCCTACGAATACGTGATGCACAAATCTGCCCTGGTCAACTCCCTTGGAGCTGACTTCCGCCTGATGGGTACCAAAGAAACCCAGGTCAAATCCACCAAACCCGTGGTGGCGATCTGCGCTGTCCGTACTGGTTGCGGCAAGAGCCAGACCACCCGCCGTGTTGCCGCAATTCTCCAGAAAATGGGTCTCAAAGTGGCAGCTATCCGCCACCCCATGCCTTATGGAGACCTGGTGAAGCAGCGTGTTCAGCGCTTCGCGACCTATGCTGACCTCGATTTGCACGAGTGTACCATCGAGGAACGCGAGGAATACGAACCTCATCTCGACAATGGCGTAATCGTCTTTGCTGGTGTGGACTACGAAGCGATCCTGCGTGAAGCGGAAAAAGAAGTGGATGTGGTCCTGTGGGACGGTGGAAATAATGATTTCTCGTTCTACAAACCCGACTTACAGATCACTGTGGCAGACCCTCTGCGCCCCGGACATGAAAGCGCTTACTATCCTGGTGAGGTCAACGTTCGCGTGGCGGACGTGGTTGTGATTAACAAGGTCGATACCGCCAATCCTGAAGATGTCATCAAAGTGCGCGAGAATGTCCACAACATTAACCCCAACGCGATCATTATCGAAGGCGCATCCCCGATCTATGTGGATGATCCCGAATCCATCCGCGGCAAGCGCGTTCTCGTCGTGGAAGACGGTCCCACACTGACTCATGGCGGCATGAAGATCGGTGCCGGTTGGGTGGCCGCACGCCGATTTGGCGCGGCAGAAATTGTGGATCCCCGACCCTTCGCAGTCGGCGAGATCCTCGCGACCTACAAGAAGTATCCCGACACTGGCAATATTCTGCCAGCAATGGGCTACGGCGATCAGCAGATCCGTGACCTGGAGAAAACCATTGAAGCCGCAGACGTGGACATGGTCATCATCGGCACGCCGATCGACTTGACCCGTGTGATGAAGATCAATCGCCCCAGCCAGCGCGTACGCTATGAGCTTGAGGAAATTGGCAAGCCTGACCTCGAGGATATCCTCAGGAAGAAATTCGGCAAGTAATTTCGAATAAGCCAAACAACCGGTCAAGCATTTGACCGGTTGTTTTTTTTATAGGGATGGAATCACCAAAGATTCACAGCTCTACTCAAGCCTGGTGGGGATTGTGATAGACTCACCCTAATTAATTACGAAAGAGCAACTATGTTTATTGATTCTGTTTTGATTAAAGTCGCGTCTGGTAAAGGCGGCGATGGAATGGTGCATATGCACCGCGAAAAGTATCGTCCGCGCGGTGGTCCTGATGGTGGGGATGGGGGTAGAGGTGGGAGCGTGATCTTTGAAGTGGTCCCAACCCTCAACACCCTTAGTCATTTTCATCAGAATGAGAACTTCTTTGCAAATGCGGGTAAGAATGGCGGACCTACAAACCGCAGTGGTCGCTCGGCTGATGACCTGATAATTAGGGTTCCACCGGGGACGTCAATTTACGACGACGACAAGGCTGAATTAATCGGGGATCTCGTCCTGCCGGGTCAGCGGCTTGTTGTCGCGAAAGGTGGCCGAGGTGGCAGGGGCAATCAGCACTTTGCGACCAGCCGAAACCAAATGCCGCTCACGGCAGAAAAAGGCGAACCAGGCGAAGAATTCAACCTCAGGCTTGAATTGAAGCTCATCGCGGATGTTGGCCTGGTTGGACTGCCTAATGCTGGAAAATCGTCCATTTTAGCCGCAACAACGAACTCCAGACCCAAGATTGCAGATTACCCCTTCACCACGCTTGAACCCAACCTGGGAGTAGTAAAGCTTGACCTGGACAGCAGTTTTGTGATGGCAGACATACCTGGACTGATCGAGGGTGCTTCCATGGGAATCGGCTTGGGTTTTGATTTCCTTCGACACATTCAGCGTACACGACTGCTGATCCACGTACTGGATGGACTTTCAGAGGATCCTCTGGATGACTATCTGACCATCAATGCCGAGCTGGAGCTCTTTGATGATCTGCTTGGAAAACGCCCGCAGATTGTCGTTCTGAATAAGATGGACTTGCCCGATGTGGCTGAAAAATTAGCACCTCTCCAACAACAATTTGAGAGACTGGGAGTTGCGCTGATGCCTGTTTCAGCCGTCAGTCAGTATAACTTAAGAGAGCTGATGTGGAAGGTCTTCAACATGCTAAGCGAGCTGCCTGAAGAGGAAAAAGAGATCGAAATGCCAGTCTATCGGGCAGAGGTTGACCCGAATGCGTTTGAAATCGAGAAAACTGAAGATGGTTATGTTGTTTCCGGGGCACGCATCGAAAAAGCTGCCGCGATGACCTACTTTGACCAACCCGGTTCGGTCAGGCGCTTCCAGAAGTTAATGGCGGGGTTGGGGGTGGAGAAAGCTTTACGCGCCGCTGGAATCCAGGAAGGCGAGAGCGTTATTATCGGCGAATGGGAATTAGAGTGGCAGGATTAAGCTGACCATAAATGCGAACGCCTTGGGTGAGGGGGGCACCCAAGGCGTTCGCGACAATATTATCTCACTCATTTGTTATTATGTCAATCCGATTTGATACAATTTTGCTGACAATTTAGGGCAATAAATCGGCATCAATTTACGCAAGATTAACATTCACTGTGTCCGCATGTGTAACACTTGCGGCAGCCCTCTTCATTGATCATGGTGGCCTGACCGCACTCCGGACACAGCTCGCCAATCTTGTGGATGGGAGAATCGATGCCGGGCATGGGAATTTGCTCAACCGGTTTTTCCACGACAACTTCCTCTTTCTCCCAGTGCTGTTGGAAAAGGTACTCGTCCAGGGCTTTGGCAATTCCGTCGGGCAGCGAGCGCACGCGGTTGGGTCCAAAACCAAGCGATCTGCCCCCGCCAATGCCAGCCAACTGTTCCAGGACTACTTTAAGACGAACGCGCGGTTCAACGGGGGAAGCCAGCCGCAGGATGTAGGAAATCAGGCGACCAAGGGCTTCTGAATGGGCAGCAGTCTCTGAGCCAGCTTTGGCAGTGTTGACGAAAACCTCAAAGGGTTGGGATCCTCCGTTCTCGTTGATGGTGACAAAAGCTTTTCCCAAAGGTGTCTCAATGGAGTAGGTATAGCCATGCAAGGTACGTGGACGCGGTTTTTTTGTGTCTTTCCAGAAGGAAAGTTGTGTTTCTTCTCCGCCTTCGAAGAGCATAAGGCCAGGAAAAGGCATGTTTTCCTTCTTGTCCATGGTTGCCTTGGTTTCCAAAACAACCTTATCGCGGGAACCAGTGATGTAGACAGTGATGCCCTTGCAGCCAAGCTTCCAGGCGCTGATAAAAGCTTTGCTGACATCTTCTTCCGTTGTGCCTTCCGGGAAGTTGATGGTCTTGCTGAGGCTGTTATCGACAAAACGCTGCAAAGCGGCCTGGATGTGGATGTGTTCGTCAGCGGTGATATCAGATGAGACTACGAAAACGTTGCGAATATGCTGGGGCAGTTGCTCGATATGTTGGCAGCTGCCTTGGTCAATAACCTGCTTAATGATCTGTTCCTTGGTGTCTTCCGGTAAACTTGCAGCGTTCAGGGCATTCTGGAAGAAGGGGCTGACATAGTTTAGCAGGAGATCAGTGCCATTGTCATTGACATGCCGCACATACGCCAGCGCGAAAACAGGTTCACAGCCATAACCTTCACAGCCAGCGACTGTGCCGATAGTACCAGTGGGGGCGATGGTGGTTTGGGCAGCATTACGAATGCCGTGTGTTTTGATGCCGTCAATGATTCGTTGCCAGTCTAATTCCGGCCGCAACCAGTCGCGTTTGTAGGGAGTGAGTGGAGTCGGAGCTTGCCAAGTGAGGTTCTCTGGGTCGTAGATGCTTCCTTTGATAGCAGGGAAAGCGCCAAACTCCTCTGCCATCTCGATACTGGTCTCCATCGAAAAGTAACGAATAAACTCCATAACCTGCCCGCAGAACTCCAACGATTCTTCCGAGCCATAGCGGACACCGCAGTGGTACATCAGATCAGCAAGTCCCATGATTCCCATTCCGATGCGGCGGGCTTTATGGGCGGCTTCCTTGAGTTCGGGTACAGCTGGAACGTAAGCATTTTTGTCCACGACATGATCAAGGAAGCGAGTGGCAGTCTTGGTCATCCGGCGCAGCTTCTCCCAGTCGACTGTGCCATTTTCACCGAGCATTTGAGCCAGGTTGATCGATCCAAGGCAGCAATTTTCATAGGGACCAAGCCACTGCTCCCCGCAGGGATTTGTGGCTTCGAGTTCATAGAGATGGGGAACAGGGTTAAACCGATTCGCGGCATCCAGGAAGAGCGCGCCTGGTTCACCATTGTGGTGTGCCTGTTGGACGAAAAGATTGAACAGCTTGCGTGCTTTGATGGTTTTGAAAATCTTGATGGGTACACCAGCACGTTCAGCCGCGTCAATCGTGCCGCAATGCTTTTTGTATAAGGGGTGATGGACATCCGGGAACCGCAATTCCCAATCATCATCATCTTCGACCGCTTGCATGAATTTATCGGTGATCCCAAGGGAGATGTTGAAATTGGTGATAGCCATTTCACTGGTTTTGCACCGGATGAAAGCTTCAACATCCGGATGATCGATCCGTAGAACTCCCATGTTCGCTCCGCGGCGCGTGCCTCCCTGCGCGATTTCGCCAAAAGCGTCATCGTATACTTTCAGAAAACCAACCGGTCCGGTTGCCTGCCCTGCAGAAGTGTTCACAATTGAGCCTTGCGGGCGAAGTCGGGAGAAATTGAAACCGTTACCTCCTCCAGTTTGCTGGATCAATGCAGCATTGCGCAAGGTGCTGAAAATTCCATCAGAGGCTCGGCCCATATCATCTGAGATCGGCAGCACAAAACACGCAGCTAATTGCCCCAGAGGAGTGCCAGCGCCGGTGAAAGTCGGGGAGTTTGGGAAGAACGATTTTGAAGCCATCATGCGGTAAAAATCTTCAGCCAGGGTTTCCTGGGCATGTTCCCGCTCGGGGACGTCGGCCACATGCCAGGCAACGCGCCAGAACATCTCATCAATGCTTTCGACGGGATTTCCATCATTGCCACGCCGCAGGTAACGTTTCGCGAGCACCTGGCGTGAGTTATCGGTCAGGTCGATTTTTGGCAAACCCTCCGGAATTGGGGGAGTTTGGAGTAATCCCGATTTAGTAACAGTCGGTTCTGGCATAATAGTCCTCTATTAGTTTATTTTTCTTCTTCAGAAAGCAAATGGTCGATCTCGTTGCGGATGGCGTGGAGATCGTCCATGCGCAAATAGACTGAAGCGTAGCGGACGTAGGCAATTTGATCAAGTTCCAACAGACCCTTGATCGCCAGATCGCCAACCACACGAGAATTAATTTCGGAACGGCCTCGTTTTTGTAACTCAGATTCGATTTCATTAACCAAATTATTAAGCGCGGCCGCGGAAACCGGACGCTTGGCACAGGCAGTCCGCAAACCAGCCATCAATTTTTCGCGGTCAAATTCCTCGCGTGTGCCGTCACGTTTAATCAGCAGGGGGGTGGTCATGATAGTGCGTTCGATGGTGCTGAAGCGTTGGTGACAGCTGTCACATTCGCGCCTGCGGCGAATAAAACCATGATTGACATCCTTGGTGGTGTCCACGACGCTGGATTCTGTGGCCTGGCAGTACGGGCACTTCATTAATAGCTCCTCAAAAATAGTTGAACCCCTAGATGTTGGGGGGGTTCACGTATCTCACCCCTACATGTAGTATAAGGATTTTAGCATAGGGCGTTGGATTAGACAAGAAAAAACAGGTTCACAATCTTAAAACTTATAACATTTTAAGAGTATGTGTTTCTTTGCGTATAGATTCGCATTTTATCGCCCAGGAGAACGACTTTTGGCTGATCATTAAATCCGAATGCGGTATTTACTGGCACGAATTTCTGTTGAAGTCGTGATTAAGATCAAGAAATGACCATCGAAAATCTTGGGATTACGAGATACGATAAAGCCCACATTTATCCCAGAAAAAAACAGCCCGAGAAAGTCCCAGGCAGGTAAAAACATTGTGGATAAAAACAGGCAACTGATCCGTTATAAACTTGCCGAGATTCTTCCTCCGGGTTTACGGAGGAAGAATCTAATCAGCACTGTCAGGAGATCCATAAATAAATTATTGGTTTGAGCGTTTGCTCAATTCTCGTCGTACAAAGGCGGGAAGGGTGATGTCCACATCACTCGTGTAAACGTATTCTTCCTGCTTTTTCGCCTGCGTTGGCTGCGCGCTAGAAGCGTTCTGTGCCCGGGTATCGCTGACGCTTAGACGGTCCTGTTGTTGACGGGGTAGTTCCTGGCGAAAAAAAGCGGGCTCCGCCTCCTGGGGAGACAAAGGACGATCAAAGCCAGTGGCAATCACGGTGATGCGGATGTTATCGCCCATGTTTTCGTCGATAACGGCACCGAAGATCAGGTTTACGTCCTGGCTGGCAGTTTCCTTGATGATTGCGGCAGCCTGATTGACTTCGAACAGCGATAAATTGGTTCCACCGGTGACATTGAACAGGATACCGCGAGCGCCATTGATGGTGACATCCAGCAGCTGGCTTGAAATTGCCTGTTCAGCCGCAATCTTGGCACGATCTTCGCCAGAAGCCTGACCCACTGCCATCAGAGCTGCACCACCTTCGGACATGATAGTGCGCACATCAGCAAAGTCGAGATTGATCAGACCAGGAATGGTAATGAGTTCGGAGATGCCCTGGATGCCCTGGCGCAGGACGTCATCTGCCATGCGGAAAGCGTCGTTCAGACCGACATTTTTGTTAACAATTTGTAGCAAGCGATCGTTGGGGATAACGATAAGTGTGTCAGCGTGTTCCTTGAGCCTCATGGCACCTTGCTCAGCTGAGCGAGAACGATGAGCGCCTTCGAATGAAAACGGCCGGGTGACCACGCCGATGGTGAGGGCGCCAATTTCCTTGGCGATCTGCGCGACCACGGGAGCAGCTCCAGTTCCGGTACCGCCACCCAGACCTGCAGTCACAAAGACCATATCCGCGCCTTTGAGCACTTCATACAATTCCTCAGCTGACTCTTCAGCAGCTGCCTGCCCGATTTTTGGATCGCCGCCAGCACCCAAACCACGGGTGGACTTGTCGCCGATTCGTACGCGGGTTTGAGCCTGCGATTTGAGCAGCGCCTGCGCGTCTGTGTTGATTGAAATAAATTCAATCCCTTGCAAGCCTTCGGCAATCATGCGGTTTACCGCGTTACAACCGCCACCACCAACACCAACGACCTTGATTCTTGCGAATGATTCAGTTTGTTTTGCTTCCATTTTGATCTCCTCTATTTGTGTGCTTGTATGCTTGATTATGGCAACATTCGCTTGAGCCACTGGACAAGACCATCCGCTTTGGCATTGTTGTTAGCTCGCTGCGATTTTCCAGGTCGCTCAGGAGCGATCTGGGTTGTTTCACTGAATATGATGCCCCAGTCCAGCAAACCGACGCTGGTCGCAAATGCGGGGCTCGAAATTTGGTCGGTGAGCCCGACCATGCGTTCTGGTTTGCCAACGCGGGCTGGCAGACCGATCACTTTGCTTGCCAGCTTGCGAATACCTGGCAACTGGCTGCCACCACCGGTCAGAACCAATCCTGCCGGCATGAGGGAGTCGTAACCCGAGTGTTTGATTTCCTGATGGACCATCATTAAGATCTCTTCCACACGGGCTTCAATAATATTGACCAATTCACGACGCTCAACCTTGGTGCTTTGTTCAGAGCCAAAAGTAATCACGTTGAAGGACTCGTCCTCTCGGATTTCTTCGAGGACGGCATAACCATGCTTGAGCTTGACCTCTTCCGCCACTTCGATCGGCAATCGCAGTCCCTGGGCGATGTCAGAAGTTACCATGTCGCCGCCAATTGCCAGAACGTTGGCGTGGAAGACGTCGCCTTTGACGTAAATTGCTACGCTGGTGGTGCCAGCGCCAAGGTCTATGACTGCAACGCCCATTTCGCGCTCAGTTTCTGAAAGGATACTTTCACCAGCGGCGAGGGGATTAAGCACGAACTGAGAAACATCTATCCCAGCCATGGAAATACATTGGCGTAGATTTTCCATTGAGGAAGCAGCACTGGTGATGATGTGGGCTTCCACTTCCATGCGGAAACCGTGCATGCCAACCGGTTGGCGGATGCCTTCCTGGCCATCCACGCTAAAACCGCGCTGAATCACATGCACGATCTCACGGTTGTGGGGCACAGCGATTGCCTGAGCAGAATCCAGCGCGCGATAGACGTCTTCCTGGTCAATCACACGACCCGAAATGCCCACCGCACCCTTGCTGATGGTGGATGACACTTGCATCCCAGCCAGGTTGACGATTGCCGAGTTGATTTCAAAGCCGGATGTACGTTCGGCTTTTTCAATCGAGCGGGCAATGCACTCTGAGGCAGCGGTGATATCGGTGACGATACCATTGCGGATGCCCTTGGTAGGTTCGATACCTACCCCAAGGATGCGCAGGTTGCTGCCATTTTCAACCCTGGCCACGAGGCTGCAAACTTTCGCGGTTCCAACATCTAATCCAACAACAATCGGTTCTTCTTCCATAATTAAGGCTCCAAACGATAATAAGGTGCGTGTAGAAATTCCATGCTGATTAAAGCTGGTTGCAAGTTTCTATCCAGAATTGTCTCAACAATCTTCGTGTATTCCAGAAGTTTCATGTCGATGTTTTCGTCATCATCGCCGAAATAAACTCGCCACCCGTGGGGATCAACCCACCCCAGACCATTCTCTTCATCGTAGAGCATAGGGCTTTCGGCAGGTTTGATCGCGTTCAGCTTTTGGACTGTCGAGACGAAAGCGGGGTCTACCAACGGCAAATTTTCCTGAGTTTCACCATCTACTGCTTCCAACTGCAATTCAGGCGCGACCCAGCCCAACGGGTGGGGTGGTTCGCTGTTTGCATATACCCTGATGGGTAGGGTCGCTTCACCACGAACCGTGAAGGCAAAGCCATCCTGGTCGATCCAGTAAGCGATCTCTTCGTTTTTCAGCCAGAGCAGTGCCGGTATGCGTTCCTGGATGACGATGTCAATGCCGGATGGCATGTTTACTTTTACTTCGGCAGCTTTTATATCCGGGAAAGCTTCAAGGATCTGGTTTTCCACATCACTGGGTATGACACTGATGATTGATTCTCCCTGAAGATCCAGCTTTTGAGCGATTTCCTCTGCTGGAACGCGAATGCCGCCGCTAAGGCTCACCTGGTCCACGGCGAAAGCGGTGGAGGTTCCCATCATAAAGAGCAGGATGATCATTCCAACAGCAATCAGACCTGAGAGCATCCGCCAGCTAAGGCGCACTTGGGGCAGGGCGGGCAGGCGCACTTCGCTTCCAGGAGTGCCGGTTGGCATGTAAACCCGGCTGCGGTTGCGCGTAGCAGCTGATCTGGTGTACTGGGTGCTTGTATACGATCGGCGTGAGACAACCCTTGAGGCGTTTTGGGCATCCCGGGAGACACGCACAGAAGGGTTAGTTGGGATGGGTTTACGCCGCGCCGGTTCGATCTTTCGTCGGGCTCGTACCTCATCTGCCCTGCTTGTTCTGTTGGATCCGCTCGCCATCTTACTCCTCGTACTTCCTGACGGTCTCATCCTGTTCGGCTTTGCGCTCCAGCGCCAGCTCCACCAGCCGGTTTACCAATTCGGGGTAGCTCAGCCCTGAGTAGAGCCAGAGTTTCGGGTACATGCTGATCTGGGTAAACCCAGGCATGGTGTTGATCTCGTTAAAGTAGGCTTCGCCAGTAACTTTATCGATCAAAAAGTCCACTCGCGCCAATCCCGCGCCGTCGATTGCTTTGAAAGCATCGATGGCATATTGCTGCAGCTGAGTTGTCTGGGCGGCTGGCAGGGGTGCTGGAATAGCAACCTCCGGGTCGCCGGACTGATACTTGTCCTTGTAGGTGTAAAACTCGTCACCTGGAACAATTTCACCGGGCACGGTGCATTGCACTTCAGTGTTGCCCAGGACGCTGATCTCGATTTCTCTGGGTGCAATGCCGCGTTCCACCAGGATGCGGCGATCATAACGAGCTGCCAATTTCAGCGCTTTTTCAAGAGCTTCCCGATTGCGTGCTTTGCTGATGCCCACTGAGGATCCAAGATTGGCTGGTTTGACAAACAGAGGGTAGGGAGCAATCTGTTCAGCCTGCTCGATAGTTTGCTTTAAATTTTCCTGGATGTCATGGCGGGTGAAAACCGAGTATTCCAGGACGGGGACACCGATGGACTGCATCACGTGCTTGCAGACAGCCTTGTCCATTGCTGCAGAAGAGGCAAGCACGCCCGCGCCGACATAAGCACAGTTCTGGATCTCGAACAAGCCCTGGATAGTCCCATCCTCTCCCAACGTTCCGTGTAGAACAGGGAAAATCACGTCAATCGAAGCGAGGTTTTCAAGATGGTTGCCCGCACGTGTGTAAAGGCTCGGCTTGCCGTCATCGCTGAGAATAATCGCTTCGGTAAGTGATTCATAGTTGCCCTCAAGGAAAGCTTTGTGGGCTTTTGAACCGTAGAGCCAACGCCCCTCGGTGGTAATTCCAACCTGGAAAACCTGATACTTCGTCTCATCAAGCGCGTTCAGCACAGATTGCGCCGAGCGCAAAGAGACCGCGTGTTCGCCGGAGCGTCCGCCAAAGATCAATACCAGATTCAGCTTATTAGTCATCTTCAAATTCACCCAGCAATTCGATTTCAAGATTGAGGTTGACATCAAATTGCTCTTTCACAGATTTTTGCGCCAGGCGAATCAGCCTGTAGTAATCCTGGGCAGTGGCTTCACCATCGTTAAGAATGAAATTGGCGTGGACCGTACTGATTGAGGCATGCCCGGAGGTGACGCCTTTCATGCCTGCGGCTTCCAAGAGCCGACCAGCAAAATCGCCTTTGGGATTCTTAAAGGTTGACCCAAATGAGGGACCAACAGGTTGGGTTTTTCGCCTTTTTTCGGTCAACTCTTCCAGCAGCCGCTTGGTGACTTCGGGTTCCACTTTTGTACCGAAGAAGCTGGCGTTCAGGATTACCAAATCTTCATTGTTGCGTTTGAATTTGCTCGAGCGATATCGAAATCCCATGCCCTCACTGTCGAGGCTTTGCTCACCTTCGTATTTGGTGATAACCTGTGCCACGATCATGCACTTGGAAATATCCGATCCGTGAGCGCCCGCGTTTCCGTATACTGCTCCGCCAACCGTGCCGGGGATGCTGTTTGCCCATTCAAAGCCGGAAACACCCCGCAGGCTGGCCTGGCGTGAGACCGCGCCGAGGTTTGCCCCACTTTCAGCAAAGATGACCGGCTGCTCGCCCTTGGTATCGATGCGGACGTTATGACAGCGATTGTGTACCATCACGCCCTTGTAGCCAGTGTCACTCACCAGCAGATTTGAACCGCTGCCCAGGATTCGGAATGGCGCATCCAATTCCCACAGGATTTCTACCGTGCGGCGCATCTCATCAGCCGTGTGGACCGAAATCATCCCGCTGGCAGGGCCGCCGACACGCGTGGTGGTGTAATTCGCCATTCGCACGTTTTCCTGTAGTTTGTCGCCAAAGAGGGCTTGGAGTTTTCGCAGCGGCAGCTCAGTCATTCTGCCTCCCCATGTCCAATCTAAAGCAAAGCATGTTCGAGAATTCGGGACCCTTACCGGCAGAAAAGACAATCACAACATTCAAACCGGTGGCTTGCTCCGCGACAAACTCAACAGCCTCAGCAAAACTCTGGAAGTAGGCTGCTTTTGAGCCGGGAATGTCCTCAGCAATTCGGCGAGGAGTGTCGGTTTCAACAGATTCCCTGGCAGCATAGGTTGGGAGGATCACAACACGGTCAGCTCGCTGCAGTGCTGTGGTAAATTCGCTTTGCATCCGGTCAGTCCGCGAGAAAGTGTGGGGTTCCCAAACTGCCCAAAGGACATGATCTGGGTACAACTCCCGCGCGGCCTCGAGTGTTAGATTGAGTTGTGTGGGATGGTGCCCGTAATCATTGATCACCACCGTATCGCCGCTGTGGCAGACCTGTTCGAAGCGCCGCTCAGTGCCTGCAAACTCCGCCAGGCTTTCGCTTGCGGCGGATGTGTTCAATCCCATCTGGTGCAGCACTGCCAGTGCTCCGGCAGCATTGAGAAGATTATGGCGGCCAGGCACGTTCAGTTCGAACTCACCCAAGTCCAGATTTGAAGGGGTGTGGACAAGCTTGAAGTCGTATCCATCACCATTCCAGCGAACCTCTTGAATTTGGTAAGTACATTCCGGGCTGTATCCGTAGGTGAGGATTTTGAAGCCGTCAAAATCCTCGCTTGCCAACAGCTTGCGTACCCCATCGTCTTCGCCACAGGCAATCACAGCACCATCAGGCTGAGTGCGCCGGATAAATGCCGTAAAAGCCTGGTAATAGTCTTCAGGTGCGGGGAAAAAGTCGGGGTGGTCGTATTCCACGTTGGTGAGCAGACTGATTTTTGGATTCAAGCCCAGGAACATGTAGTCGTATTCATCGGCTTCAATGACGAAAAGATCACTCGAGCCTGCATGCGCGTTTGTTGCCAGCGGGCGAATTTGGGCGCCGAGGATGAAGGTTGGGTCTACTCCTAAGCCCCGCAACATCGTAACCAACATGGCTGTGCAGGTGGTTTTGCCGTGTGAGCCGGCAACCGCGAGTGTTTGGTAGCCAGCGGTCAGTTCCGGCAGGAAATCATTGCGTTTGAAGACAGGAATTCCCATTTCCCGCGCGGCGATGACTTCAGGGTCATCATCACGAACGGCTGAAGAGCGCACAATCAGATCCGCTTCAAGTGCCAGTTCGGGGCTATGACCGAGGAGTGTGCGGGCACCTTTGGCAGTGACCGCATCGAAATAGCGTGAAGCTGACCTGTCGGTTCCACTAACCAGCCAGCCTTTTTCAAGCAACAGCAGTGCGATAGCTGACATGCCTGTTCCGCCAATCCCGATGAAATGCACTTTCCGCATCAAATCATCACTCCGATCATGATCAACACTGCAATCGCCATCGCAACATAGAGCCCGTTGCCCGAAAGAAGTTGCGGCACCTGGTTCTGGAGAAGTTCAAGCGCTTGCTGCCCAGCTTCAGTCGCTGCATCTGGCGCGATGATCCAGCTGAAAGGATAACCAGCCTTATCAATAAAGTACCAGGCTGAACCAACCAGCCAATAGCCATTCACCGCCCCAAAAACTGCGCCCAGGATCATTTCCATCGGGGTGTCCCGGTTGAATCGCCCTGACTCAGCAAAGCGTTGGAAAGCGGGGGTCTGATAACCAAGAAAGCCGCACACAGACAATACGATTAAATTGAGGAACAGGATTTTTGTGCCGGATAAATCACCCAGAAGACGGGGAACAACATCCTGGATGATGAAGAGTGCCAGGATCCCAGCCACAATCACCACCAGCTCCTTGCGCAACCCGCGTACAGCGCCAATTATTCCAAAGAGCACAACAAAGATGGTGAACAAAATATTGAGAGAAATCATATTAGTCTCTATCCCTCCGCCATTTCGTAGAGCAAATGGGCGATCTGTTCAGCGGCCTGGGGCTGCGAGAGTGCTTTCATTGCGCGTTGCATATGCTGCAAGCGCGCCTGGTCTTGGACGAGTTTGTCGATCAGTGGGAGTAGTTGGCTCTGCAGATACTGGTCCTCGAGAAGAACGGCAGCTTCACGTTCCACCAGGTAATCGGCGTTGACCTTTTGATAGCGCCAGGCGTACGGATAAGGCACCAAAATGGCAGGCAGACCAAAGAAGGGATATTCACCCAGTACAGACGCGCCCGCTCTCGAAATCACCAGATCTGCGGCAGCGTAGGCTGCTCCCATTTCGTGCAGATAGGGGAATGCCTGGTAGCTCTGGGGCAGGTTGGCTGTTGCGGCTTTGACCGTTTCCCAATCGAGATGACCTGTCAGATGGATCATCTGGTAGCGCTTGAGAAGATCACCAAGAATGGCGATGACCGCCTTGTTTATTGAGCGCGCGCCGCTGCTGCCGCCGGTGACCAGGATCACAGGTTTTTCGCTGGAAAAACCGAAGTAAGCCAGAGCATCAGCTTTGGTCCATTTCATTAAGTCCTGGCGCAGAGGGTAACCGGTCACTTCAATTTTCTCTTTCTTGCTGAAAAATCTGCGTGAATCTTCCACGCTGATCGCAATCTTGTCTGAAAAGCGGGCTAAGGTTTTTAGAGCCATTCCTGGTTCGATATCCGGCACGAAAAGCAAGGTTCTGATTTTCAGACCAGCCAAAGCCATTGGAATAGCCACATACCCGCCAGTGAACATCATCACATCTGGTTTGTATTCCTTTAAAATTTGCTTTGACTGCTTGTAACCTTGCCATAATTTCACCAAATTACCAGGCAATTGCCTGAGTGATACGCCGTGGACTCCAGCCGCGCGGATGCCGCGATAGGGTAAGTTTGCCCGCGCGACGAGCTCAGCTTCCATGCCGCCTTCGCTGCCGACCCACAAAACCTGTGTGTCATCAGTCAATCTCTCCGTAACGGTTAGCGCCGGATACACTCCGCCGCCAGTCCCGCCTGCGCAAATCAACAGTCGCACTGGTAGTACTCCTTTCAGAGGCTGTTTTTGTCGTTCCCTGGCGTGCCACATTCATCACGATCCCAACCGCAGCCATCGTGGCAGCCATGCTGGATCCACCTGCACTGATAAAGGGCAGAGCGTTCCCAGCAAACGGCAGTAGTCCAACAATAACGGATACGTTGATCAATGCCTCTATCACGATCCAACTTGTCAGACCAAATGCCAGTAACGATCCCAATTGATCTGGAGCGTTGCGGGCGATTTTGAAGCCGCGCCAGATGAGCATGATGTATAGAGCAATCACGATCATCGAGCCAATAATCCCGGTTTCTTCAGCCAGGACAGCAAAAATACTGTCAGTGTGGGGCAGAGGCAGACCGGTAAACTTGGTGTTCGCCTTGCCAAGGCCGACGCCGAAGAAGCCGCCTTTGATGATCGCTTCATAAGTCCGGCGGATGTGATAAGAACTCTGGGTGGGATTCTCAAGTCCAGTCAAATACTGGGCAAAGCGAATGCGCCCGGTGGGCATCACGTTGATCAGGAAAATAGATCCCAACAGACCCACCAATATGACGATGGCGATGTGTTTCCAATCGCCACCTGCCAGGAAAAGCAGCATGATACCGAGCATCAGCACGGTCAGACCTGCACTCAGGTCAGGCTGCGCGAGAATTAAAGCCACAATGAAGCCGATGCCAAAAGATAACGGCAGCAGGTAATTTTTAAAATCCTTGAGCATATCTTTTTTGTTTGTGAGCCAGACCGAAAGGTACAGGATGGATACCAGTTTCGCGAACTCCGCAGGCTGGATCGATCCTTCAAACAAAGAACGGGCTGAGTTGTAACGAACTTCCCGAACAATTAAGACCGCAAAAAGCAGGCCGATAATGACAAGCATCATAGGAACGACCCATCTGCGGTAGTGGTGGTAGTCAAAGTAACTTAATGCTGTTGCTCCAATAATTCCCAGCGCAACCCAGATTACCTGTCTCAGGAAAATGGAATTTTGACTGTTGCTGATGGTCATCGAAACGTCCCAACTGGCGGAGTAGACCATCAGTAAACCAATCACCAACAGGCTGGCGACAATCAAAAGCAGCCCGACATCGAAGGTAAGGGATTGCACATTCGTGCGGCGATGGGATTTGGGAGTGGTTGCGTTTGTCATAGTTCGTTCACCCATTTTCTGAAGGCTTGACCTCTTTCTTCAAAGTCCTTAAAGGCGTCATAGCTTGTGCAGCCAGGCGAAAGTAAGACGACATCACCCGCTTCTGCCTGGTTGTGTGCGGTTTTGATGGCTTCCTGCAAGGTGGCACAGCGGACGACTGAATGCATTGCCTGACCGGGTTTTTTAGGTCCGATGGCTTCTGCAATCAAATCCCCGGCCTCACCAAAGATCACCACGCGTGAAACGCGTCTGCGGATCAGTTGGGCGAGTTTATCCCAGGGCAGGTTCTTGTCGCGCCCGCCAAGCAGCAAAACGATGGGTTCCTCAAATGAATTGATTGCGGCGATCGCGCGTTCCGGGGCGGTGGCGATCGAGTCGTTATACCAACGCACACCGTTCAACTCTCGCACCAGCTCCAGCCGGTGGGGGACACCGTCGAAGGTTTCAATTCCCAGTTGGATGCCTGGCAGACCAATCGTTGCGCCTGCCGCGATCGCGCAAGCAGCCAGGGCGTTATAAAGATTATGTTCTCCTCGCAGGTTGATCCACTCTACGGGCAGCATTTTGAGCTTGTCATTCCCAATCTGCAACATGATCTGACCTTTGTCCACATAGGTGCCGTTCTGACGGTATCCAGGAGTTTTCATGCCGAAGCTGATCACATCGGCGCGGGTTTGGTCGAGCAGATTCCAGGAACCCTCGTCGTCGCGGTTCAGCCCTGCCACATCACCCTGGTGCTGGTAGCGCAGGATGCGGGATTTTGCTTCGATATACGCGTGCATGGAACTGTGCCTGTCAAGGTGATTGGGGGTGATGTTCAAAACCGCAGCGACCTGTGGTGAACTTGTCATCAGTTCCAATTGGAAGCTCGAAAGTTCCATGACTACCAGATCATCTTCGCCCATCTGATCGAGGTCTTCGATCAGGGGATTGCCAATATTGCCGCCGACCCACGCGCGGTGTTTGCTGCTCTTCATCTCGAAGTGCTTTTGCGCCATCAAACCGACCAAAGCGGTGGTGGTGCTCTTGCCGGCAGATCCCGTAATGCCAACAACGGTTGCGGGGCATTCCTCGAGGAAGATCTGCGAGTCATTGCTGAGTTTTACCCCCTGATTTCGCGCAGAAACCAGGAATGGAATGGTCAGGGGGACACCCCCGGAGACGCAAACCAGATCGGCACCTTCCAGAAGACCTTCAGGGTGACCACCAAAGGCAAATTCCACTGGCAGGTCAGCCAAAGCAGCGCTTTCGGCCGCAAGGTCAGAAGCCGGACGTGAGTCCGTCAGCACAACCTGGGCTCCTCTATTCGAGAGGAAACGTGAGATTGCCAGACCTTGGCGGGCTGCCCCAATTACAATTACTTTTTTACCAGAATAATTTGTTTTCATCAGCTCATAAATGCCAAACTAAGTCCCAGCATGGCGCCGATCAGCTCAATGAGCCAAAAGCGCATCACGATCTGGTTCTCTTCCCAACCGATCATCTCAAAATGATGATGGATGGGGGTTTTCTTAAAAATTCGTTTTCCACCAGTTGCTTTGAAATAGAGCACCTGGATGATCACGCTCAGGACTTCAGCGGTGGGGATGATTGCGATCAAAGGCAGGAACAGCCAACGCCCGGTCATCAGCGCGATCACTGCCAGGGTTGCGCCCAGAGCCTGTGAGCCGGTGTCACCCATATAGAGGGCGGCAGGTTTGCCATTGAACCACAGAAAGCCAGCCAGGGCACCAACAATGCTAAAGCAAAAGCGTCCGAGATAGACCTGACCTTGCATCAGGGCGATGATGCCGTACGCGCCAAACGCGGCGATGGATATCATGCCAGCCAGACCGTCAATCCCATCGGTGAGGTTGATGGCGTTGGAGTAGGCGACGATAAAGAAAGACGCAACAACAATATAGAACCAGCCAAGGTTGAGTGGTACTGGCGAAGTTGGCCAAAGCAAATGTGGGACCAGCAAGATTTCCTTCAGCGCGTAGGCGATCACCAACGCTACCAGGCATTGAAGCAAGAACTTGGTTTTGCCGCGCATACCGAGGCCGCGCCTGGGTCCGCGGATGCCTTCCCAGTCATCAACCGCGCCGATCAACGCGTAACCCCACATGGTAGCCAGAGGCACCAAAATTGAGGAACCGATCAGGCGTGAGCCGAAAAGGGAGACAGCATTGAGGATAACAGTCAACAGTGTGACCGGGATCAGGAACATAAACCCACCCATGGTGGGGGTGTTCATCTTGGACATGTGCGATTCAGGCACATCGATCCGGATGATCTTGCCAATGTTCAGCTTACGCAGCAGGCGGATGAAAGGACTGCCCCAGATAACGGTCAGTAAAAAGCTGATGCTACTGATTGCGATTGCCAGTGATGAACCACGCATTAGTTACCATCCTCCAGGGCTGATACGATTTTTTCCATATGCATACTGTGTGAACCTTTGACCAGGGCAATGTCACCGGATTTAAGGTTTTCAAGCAGGTAGGCGGTTGCTCCCCTGTGATCGCTGAACCAATGGACCATCTCGGCCGGGAAGCCATTTTCGATGGCAGCGTCCCGCGTCATCAGGCTGCGGGTGCCCACCAGAACGATCTCATCCGCCACTTCCGAAGCGCGCATGCCAATCTTGTTGTGTCCGGCTTCTTCATAGCGCCCCAGTTCCAGCATGTCTCCGAGAACAGCCACTTTGCGACCCTTCAGATCGTCAAGCAAGTTCAAAGCAGCCATGGTTGAATCAGGCGAGGCGTTGTAAGTGTCGTCGATCAAAAGTGCTCCAGATGCGGTTTGAACAGTCACAATGCGCAACTGAACGCGATTGTCCTTGAAGGCTTCAAAGATCGACCCCCAGTCCATCCCCAGGTTCAGTGCCACCGCAGCGGCACGCAGCATCGTGTAGACCGAGTGGCGTCCAATCAGGGGTGCAGTGACATACAGGCTCTCATCCTGGTAGTGCATTCGGCAACGGATGCCGTCCAATCCACGGCTTTCAACTTCATCAGCCCAGAGGTCTGCTTCAGGATCGAGTCCGTAGTAGAAGACGCGCGATTGAGTTTGTTTCGCCATGTCTTTTACCAAAGGATCATCGAAATTAAGGATTACCAGCCCATCTGGGGCTGCTGGCAGGGATTCAACCAACTCGGCTTTTCCTCGCGCGATCGCTTCGATGCTGCCGGCACGTTCAGCGTGAACGGTCCCAACATTGGTCACAACTCCAACCTGGGGCTGGGCAATTTCGCACAACAGTTTGATCTCGCCTGCCACGTAGAAACCCATCTCAAGTACTGCCACTTTATGCTCTTCAGTTAATGAGATTAGTGTCAGGGGCAAACCGATTTCATTGTTCATGTTGCCCGGGTTTCTCAGGGTTTTCATTTGACTTCTCAGGACTGAAGCGGTGAGCTCCTTGGTTGAGGATTTTCCGACGCTGCCAGTAATACCAATCACGACCAGGTTGTGCTGTTGGCGCCAGTATTTCGCCAGCGTCTGTAAAGATGTCAGCGCGTCAGTTGTTTGCAGGCTGAAGGGAGTGTTTTTGGGTAACACGAAACTATCCTGGCTAAGATCGATCACAGGGAACTTGCTGTCTATAGCATGGTCGATTAAAGCTAAAACTGCCCCATTTGCGAAAGCCTGGTCAACAAATTGGTGTCCATCAGTGTTCTCACCCTTCAAAGCCACAAAGAGCCCTTTTTCAGTGACACAGCGCGAATCAACACATCCGCAGGCAATTTCAAAATCCTGCTGAATTTGGTATTGAGCAGCTGGTGCGAGGGCTTTCAATATGTGGCTCAGGGTCAACATTTTTCTTACTCCAATATCGCAAAGCTGTAATCACCAGGCTTCTCAGCCAGGCGCACATTGTCGGGGGGGATGTTCATCAGGACTACCAGGTCGCTGACAAGATCCGAAAATACAGGCGCTGCAACTTCGGAACCCCAGATGGAGATCTCAGGTTTTTCCAACCAGATATAAACCAGGAATTTTGGATCCTCAGCTGGACCCCAGCCTACGAAGGAGGTGTTAGTGGAGGTATTGGTGTAGCCCAGCGGCGTAGCAATTTCTCCGGTGCCGGTTTTTCCCGCAACGCTATAACCTTCGACCAGCGCGTTTGAGGCTTCATTCTCCAGGGAGGTTACCAGCATGTTGGTTAGGGTGTGCGCTGTATCTGCAGAAATGGGTGTGCCAACGACGACTGGATCGATGTTGTACTGTTTGCCGTCAATGACCATCGCCTTGACTACATGGGGTGCCATCATTCTGCCGTCGTTTGCGATTGCGCCAATAGCCGTCACCATCTGAATGGGTGTCACAGAAATACCCTGACCAAACGAATTGGTTGCCAGGTCCACTTCGTACCACAGCCCGTCGCCGGGTAGCTTCAGAGGCCAGTGGCTTTCACCGCCCATATCGATCCCGGTGTTCCGATCAAACCCGAAGGATTTCAGGTATGAGTAAAAAGTGTCTGGTCCGAGCTCCATGCCAACCCAGGCGAGGCAAACGTTGAGCGAATGCTGCATACACCCGGTCATATCCACTTCCCCCCAACCGCCCATGTTCCAGTTGTAGATGGTTGCGCCACCAACATAGAGGGAGCCTGTGTCATTAAAAGTGGTTTGAGGTGTGACCCTGCCAGAATCCAAGCCGGCTGCCATCGTGATTACTTTGAAAACAGAACCAGGTTCGTAGGTGCTGCTGATGGCGGCGTTGTATGGTTTTGGATTTGGGAATATCTCGGAATAGTTCCAGTATTCATTGGGATCCAACCGGGGGGTTGTTGCCATCGCGATGATTTCACCAGTTTCGGGGTCATAGACAATGATGGTTCCATTTTCAGCACCAGACCAATCGATTGCTTCATCCAGTTTGGCTTCAGTCATTGCCTGGATCTCGCGGTTAAAGGTCAATTGCACTGTGACACCCGGTGGAACTTCCTCAATGGAGGTCAACAAGTTGGGATCGATGGCGGAGTAAACTTGCTCGGGCTCGCCAGCCATCAGGTCATCGTAAGCTTCTTCCACACCAAAATAGCCGATGCCGTCTGTTCGGTCCAGGAAGCTATAAAAGCCCAGGATGTTGGAAGCTAACGTGCCTTCCGGGTAGCTGCGTTTGTTATTAGCGGTCCAGACCAAACCGTTCAGATTTGGGCGAACCTCGCCGCGTTTGCTAGTGCGATTGGCATAATCTTCTTTAATTGATTCTAATTGCGCGATTTTGTCCTTGCTTACAAAGCCATCCAGCACTATAAAGTAGGGGTTTCCGTTGCCTGGAGTCATCTGCGTATAGCCAAGTACGCGGGCATAATCCAACCCAAGGATACTTGAGGCAACAGAGGCAACGGTTTCAGACTGGTCGATAGCCTGCAAATCCAGACCAACCTCGTAAATCACTTCATTACCAGCCAGAAGTCGGCCATCTGAGTCGTAGATGCTGCCGCGTTCAGGATAGATCATACGGTTGATACCCTGGTAGGCTTCGCTATCCGCCAGGATCTGTTTAGCGCCTTCGATGTTCTGGATGCGGATAAGTTGAACACCCGCTACGCCAGCCACCACACTCGCAAGCACGCAAATAATAAAGAAACGATTCCAATTTGTGGTTTTCATGGAGCCACCTCTGTGGTCATGCTTTCAGTTGGGTCTGCGGGCAGGCTTGGTTCAATAAAAACTTTTAGCCGTAGCCAATCCCACAAAGAAGCGGTAAATTCAGGCAAAAGCACGGGAGTGCTGATCTCTTCAACGACGGGAGGAGGTGCCAGGGCTGGTTGCGATGGGGGAACATAACCTGGAACCTCGATATACATCGCCTCAAGCGGGTCCAGAAGCGTCATATTCAGCGCATCCGCCCGTTCGCTTAATGATTTGGCGGAAGAAACTTGGGCGTACTGTGTTTTGAGGTCGTTGATTTCCATTTCCAGGGCGCTGATCTCGGCTTCAAGGCTCTGAATGCGCCTGCCAGCTGCCGCAGCTCGACCGCTGACCATCAAGTAAACACCCGCGACCACCGCAATCCCGACCAGGACAAGCAGGAAGATACCGATCCACTGGATCTGAGTTCGCCATGGGGCTTGTTTATAGGCTTGTAAGAGATTCTTTTTCATAGCCTTTTCCATGCAGTTTCCGTGCCATTCCTCTATAACTTCTCAACGACCCGCAATTTCGCGCTGCGAGAACGCGGGTTGATTTCGACCTCTTCCGCTGACGCAATAACCGGCTTGGAGGTCAATATCCGGACGCTAGCTTTGTGCCCGCAGGTGCAGACAGGCTGCTCGGGAGGGCAAATGCAGTCGGTGCTTTCGCGTTTGAAAGCCTGCTTTACCAGTCGGTCTTCCAAAGAGTGGAAACTGATGACCGCAAGGCGTCCGTGTTGGTTTAAAAGTGCGATCAGGCTTGGTATTGCCTGTTCAACGGTCTTGAGTTCATCATTGACCGCAATTCGCAGTGCTTGAAAGGTTCTGGTGGCGGGATCCTGCTTTTCTTTGCTTCTGCCGATCGCGTTCCGCACAACCTCTGCCAATTCCCCCGTAGTCTTTAAGGGTCTGGCTCTCAGGATTGCCCGCGCGATACGCCTGGAGTAGCGTTCCTCGCCGTAGCGCCAGATGATGTCCGCCAGGTCAGCTTCCTCCAGTTTGTTCACCAGATCGGCGGCAGTCTGACCCTGGGTGGGGTCGAAGCGCATATCCAACAGACCGTCATGTCTGAAGGAAAAGCCGCGTTCGCTCTGGTCGAGCTGCATGGAGGACACGCCAAGGTCCATCACAATCCCATCAACAGCCTGCCAACCAATTTTTTGCAGGATGTCGGCGCTTCGCAGGTAAGACGCATGCATCACCTGTGCGCGACGGCCGAAGGGATTGAGGCGCTGCCTGGTGAGTTCGATTGCCAGGGGGTCGAGGTCCAACGCGAGGAGTTCACCATCAGGGTAACTCTCGGTCAGGATGCCTTCAGAATGACCGCCAGCACCGGCAGTGCAATCCAGGTAACGCTTCGGGCTCGAGGGAGCCAGATATTGAATTGTTTCTTTGTAAAGTACCGGGCGGTGCGGGAAGGGGACTTCGCTCACCGCTTTCCTCAATTTCCTCTGGTATTGATGTTGAACATTGCCCAGCGTTCAGCATTGGCTTTAGGGTCGCTGGTCGCGTTCTCTTCCGCATCCAGCCGTTCAGGAGCCCAGATCTCAAAACTGTCTCCAACGCCAATGATGACCACCTTTTCCTCGATGCCGGCAAACTTCCGCAGGTGTGTCGGAATGAGGATACGGCCAACAGTGTCATAAGCGAGTTCAGCCGAGCCACCCAGGATCTCACGGCGCATGGAGCGCAGAAGGGGATCCGTGATGGATTGGCTGTTGATTGAGTCAGCAATGATGTCGAACTTGTCTTTGGAATAGGCCATCAAGTTTCCGTCAAGCCCTTTGGTCACGCAGACAAGATCGCCGACAGTTTGTTCCCGATAATTGGAGGGGACAGTCATCCGACCTTTCTTGTCAATATTGTGCTCAAACCTTCCGTAAAACATTTGTTCTAATCTCCCTTTAATTACCGAAGCGCCGGATAACCAGCGCTTCCATCAATTTTGTGACACTTTCTAACACTTTATGACAATCTTGCACACATTATAGACCCCAAATCCCAAAAATGCAAGCGATTGGGCATGCAATTTGCATGGAAATATGGATTTTTCACATTTTCAGGGGGCTCAGGTTGAAAGCTTGATTCATATTGCGCGTAGCCACATAGTCAAGCTGGTTATAAAGCCAAGGAGGCGTGCTGCCAAAAGGCGGTTTGATGCCGTTTATGCCAGTCCTTTTTGTCATGTGTACAAGGCTGAGCTAACCAGCATTTCTGGTTGATGGAAAAAGCGATCAAGGCTTAGTAGATGCTTGTTTGTATGCCAGGTATTGCGATGACCGCCCTCTGATTTGCATTATAATGACACCGTATGAGCACGCTGGGTATACTCAATGACCGCTACCAACTCGAACAAACGCTTGGCACAGGCGGCATGGCTATTGTCTACAAAGCCAAAGACCTGATGCTCGAGCGTTATGTTGCCGTCAAAGCCCTGCGTGAAGATTTTTCACAGGACGTTGCCTTTCGTGAACGCTTCCGCCAGGAAGCCAAAGCCGCCGCAAATCTCTCCCATCCAAACATCGTTACAGTCCATGACTTCGGTCTGGATCAAAAGCATCTTTTTATCGTGATGGAATACATGCCAGGCACGGACCTGAAAACGCTTATCAAACAAAAAGAGCGATTTAGTCTTACAGAGGCGTTGGAACTGATGATCCAGGCGTGCGGTGGGGTGGGGTACGCACATCGGGCAGGATTGGTGCATTGTGACATTAAGCCCCATAACATGCTTGTCACACCGGAAAACCGCCTTAAAGTAACAGATTTTGGCATTGCGCGTGCCTTGTCCACCATTTCTCCCGACGAACGCAGCGAAGTCGTTTGGGGCTCACCGCACTATTTCTCGCCTGAACAAGCCAGTGGCATGCCACCTTCTCCGGCGTCGGACGTCTACTCTCTGGGAGTCATTCTCTATGAGATGCTTGCCGGGAGATTGCCTTTTATCGCCTCGAATTCCAGTGAACTTGCGCGTATGCATCGCGAGGATCTGCCAGTCGCTCCCCGTTACTACAACACCAGCATCCCTGCCAAACTTGAAGAAATCATTATAAAGGTGCTCTCCAAGGAGCCCTCTGCCCGCTACCGAACTGCCGACCAACTCGGCCGACTGTTGATGGGCTTGTATGAAACCGAACGATCGGTTCCTTTCCCAAATGAGAACTTGCAGCAGATGCCAAAATTGGAACAGGTCAAGCCTAATCCTACACCCATCGAGCAACCTCCGGCTCACACCCCAACGCCAGTTCCAGCGAAAGTTACTACTTCACCGAATCCAGTAAGAGCACCCCAGACTGAAGTCACTCCTGTTTCAACTTATCCAGCTGAGGCGCGCGTTGCGCAAAAACAGCAGGTGGGTCACGAGAAAGCACCAATTGATTGGAAGACTTGGTCATTGGGTTTACTGGCGGCAATGCTGCTGCTTGGCTTGATCCCATTCTGGTTTTATGTCTACCTGTTACTCAAACCCTGACAAGAGGTAAAATGGCTGCTTTGATCTCTCCTTCCATCCTTTCTGCTAATCTATCAAGTCTTGGCGATGAGTTGCGAGCCTGTGAAGCGGCTGGCGCGGATGCCATCCACATCGATGTCATGGATGGAAGTTTTGTCCCGAATATTACATTTGGTCCGGACATTGTCGCGGCCTGCAAGAAAGAAACGTCGCTGCCTTTGGACGTGCATCTGATGATCGTTGAACCGGAAAGGCACCTGAAGGCTTTTGCCGATGCTGGCGCGGATTATCTGACCGTGCATTACGAAACCTGCCCACATATCCACCGCACGTTGCAAACTATCCGTGAACTTGGCGTCAAACCCGGTCTCACTTTCAACCCCGGCACACCTGTGGAGCCGCTTCAGCTGCTGACAGACATGGTGGAGTTGGTCCTGATCATGTCGGTCAACCCTGGCTTTAGCGGACAGAAGTTCATTCCGCAAGCGATCGATAAGATTCGCCAAACCCGGGAAATTCTTGATGCCCATGGATCAAAAGCGATTGTCCAGGTGGATGGCGGAATCTCAGCAACCACGATCCGCGCCAATTACGAAGCAGGCGCGCGAAATTTCGTGGCAGGTAACGCTGTTTTCAAACATCCGGAAGGTATATCAGGTGGGGTTCGTGCCTTGCGGGCGGCACTTATTTAAATCAAAAAAGCCGCTTGCGCGACTTTTTGATCGTTTGTGGGTTAACAAACTAGTTGTAATTTTTGGTCAAAGTCTTGATGCAGCGTGCGCAAAGAACTCTACGAACCATCTTGCCATTCTCCATCACAGAAACGCGCTGAAGATTGGGCAGGAATTTACGCCGTGTTGCCACCAGCGAGTGACTGCGATTATGACCGAATGTTGTGGTTTTACCACATTGACTGCACTTTGCCATCTTGTTACCTCTTATGCATTATAATTTCAGGCTGCATGTGAACTCGTTACTACACACGCAAGAAATTATAATACCAGATAACGAGAAAAGAATCAAGTAATTTAAGCGGAGAAAGAGGATTTCTATGACAACTCAAAGTAATCAACAGGGCAGCATCTTCATCCTCCCGCAGGCAATCAAAACGGTTGCCCGCAATGCCGCCCTGCAATCTTATGGCGTAATCAGCCTGGCGCCTGCGAATCCCGCCGAGACTGTCTCACGCTTTTTCAAGAAGGAAGCGGATGTTGGGATTTTGGTGAACACGGAGGAAGATGGTGTCAGTCTGGAACTTAACCTGATCATCGAATACGGTCTGCGTATCAAGTCGGTGGCGGATTCGGTTGTGGAAAGCGTCAAATATAGTGTCGAAAAAACCATGGGAATCCCGGTAAAGCGGGTAGATGTCCATGTCAGGGGCTTAAGAATAAGTAACCCGGATTAATGAATCAATAGGTGCTGAATGAATGATATCTCTCGAACCCTGCCCGATGAGGCTGAACGCCACCGGCTGTTGCAGTCTCCTATCAACGGCGATGGGCTTATGCTGCTTTTTGAGGCTGGTCTGCTCTGGCTGACAACCAACCAGCAGTATGTCAACTCCTTAAACGTCTTTCCGGTGCCAGATGGCGATACCGGAACCAACATGGTCCTCACCATGCAGGCGGCGTTTGCTGAAGCTGATCAAAATCGCTCAACCAACGTCGGCGAAACCGGTCGCCATTTTGCCCAGGGCGCCCTGATGGGCGCCAGGGGCAACAGCGGCGTGATCCTCTCGCAGATCTGGCGTGGTTTTTCACGCGCGCTCGACCATTACGAAACGATGGATACCGGTTTGCTGATGCGCGCCATGCAGGAAGGCCGCAACACCGCCTATAAAGGCGTTGTTCGCCCTGTGGAAGGTACGATCCTGACCGTTATCAAGGATATGACCACTGCGGCAGAAGAAGCTTTAAAGGATGATTCCAGCCTGAGCCAAATGCTTGTCTCGATCGTGGAAGCCGGCGATGAGAGCGTGAAACACACCCCGGAACTGCTGCCAATCCTAAAGCAAGCCGGCGTGGTCGACTCAGGGGGTATGGGATTGTTCTACATCTTTGAAGGCATGCTGCGCATGTTGCAAGGGCTCTCGCTGGATGCGTCCGGCGCAGTTTTAAAACCGCTTGCGGAGCTTGACCTGAGCCATGCCCTGGAGACAGTTGAAGAGGGACAGGATTACGAAGTCGTGATTGATTTTGCTCCCAACGGCAATTTTATGTTGGAACAATACTACGATGGACTAAGTGACATAGGCACCAGTATCCAGGTGGGTGAGGGTGATGGTATTTATCGCATGCACATCCACACTGCTCTCGATAAACGTTATGAACCGATTGCTTACACCGAAAGCCTGGGTGTTGTCAAGAAAATCATGATGGAAAACCTCCAGGATCAGATGAACGGTCGCAACAAAGAAGCAGACAAGCTGACCCTGGCTACGGTGAATCCAGGCGAAGTGGCCGTTGTGGCGGTTTCTCCAGGAGACGGACTTTCACGCATTTTCGCCAGTCTTGGTGTGGCAGCTATTGTGCAGGGTGGACAGACTATGAATCCCAGTGTCAAAGAACTTGTAGGAGCCTTTGAGAACCTGCCAACAGACAAGATCATCATTCTGCCAAACAACAAGAATATCATCCTGGCTGCTCAGAACGCGGCCAAGGTTAGCGTTAAAAAGATTGCCATCATCCCAACCCGCAACGCCCCCCAGGGTTTCGCTGCCATGCTGCGTTTGTACCCGGAAGGCACGCTCGAGGAAAATGAAGAATCCATGCGCGAGGCGATTACCGAAGTGCATACCGGAGAGATCACCATTTCGACGCGTTCGGTTGAGATTGAGGGTGTGCAAGTGGAAAAGGGTCAGGTCATTGCGTTGCATGACGGCAAATTGGTTTCCTCAGCACCGACAATTGAAGAAGCACTTGATGAGTTGTTCCAGAAAGCCCATCTCGACGAAATTGAACGCATCACATTCTTTTATGGAGAGGGAATCACTCAGCAGCAGGTCAACAAGCTTGGTGATCGCGTTCGCGAGGGATACCCGGATAAAGAAATCGAGATTCACGAAGGCGGTCAGCCGCATTATCAGCTGATCATCGCGTTTGAATAGAATAGCAGGGAATACAAAAACGGTCGCAAGACCGTTTTTTTTATACTATTCATCGATTTGTTCATCACATCCATCTAAAAACTTAATATAATGTTTTAAATAAAAAGCTTGTTGCGCGTAGAATATATAAGTATTTGCGCTTTCATGCGGCTTCAGGCGAGGTTTAATCGGCACCTAGGTCAGGTTCTTCTGCCTGCCCTTGAGCGACGCGAATGGGGTTGAAGTTGACATCACGAATGTTGACAAATAAATCCCTCAAAAAATCCAGGTTCCTGACGTCAGGTTGAACTGCGCAACCTGACCTACGGCTGAATGGGTTACCAATCTCTTGGCAGCATACAGCCTGCCTTTTCCTAATCTTTTTTTTCTTATCACTAAAATGGTTGATGCAAGAACCAGATCTGGTTGTTGCCCGTTGTTTTTTGGTCGACGCAGGCGTCGACCCTACGGGGCATCATTTTAGGTCATTGTAGGAAAAAGACTTGCACCTCGCTTTGATCCGGTCGACGCGGGCGTTGCCCTACGTGGCATTATCGTCAGGTCACCGTAGGGAAAAGGCCTGCCTTTTCCTATTTTTTCTCATGACCAAAATGGTTGATGTAGACACCAAACCTGGTTGTTGCTTGTTGCTGTTTGGTCGACGCGGGCGTTGCCCTACGGGTTTTGTCGTCGGCTAAGTACATCGACCCTATGGGATTTGTGGTCTGGGAAGGCAGTAACCATCGGTACTCAATAGGAATTCCTTGGTAAATCGATTATTATTAGACGAGGAAAATGGGTCCTGGTATGCTGAAAGTTACAGAAAAGTACGGGAATTTCATCAAGCTTGAACGCAGCAAAGGTTATCAAAATACTGCGATAATGGGCGGTTTTGGCGCGCTCGCAAACACATGGCCTTCTGAAGCACGGGAGTCTGGTTTATCGGAATCGCTGATCAGCAAGGTTTCACAACTCCTGAAGAAGTATGAATCCAAATCTCCCGAAGATCGCAGGAAAGATCTGATTGAACTGACCTCCTGGCTGGGCTTGAGCGAGATAGGCAGCTTTCCTCCTGCCCCTGACGGCAATCCTGCTCCAAAACCGGTGTCTCAACCAGATACAAAACCGGTAACATCCACTCCTGCGGCAAGAAAAACAGGGCAATCCAACCCTCCCGGAAGGACAAAAAAGTCCGAAACTCCAGCAAAGCCGAGCCAACCTCAAATCGGACTTGACGCCTCCGTGGAGGTCATTCGGGGCGTTGGGGAAAACCAGGTTAAGAACCTTGCCAAACTTGAAATTTTCACCATCCGTGACTTGCTCTACCACTTCCCACGCCGATACGATGATTACTCAAAACTCAAAACCATCAATCAACTGCGCGTTGGGGAGGAAGCGACCATCGTTGCCAGTGTGAACAACATTGTCAGGATCCCGACGCGCAAAGGCAAAACCCTGATCGAGGCAGTTGTTTCCGATGCCACAGGCAGTATGCGACTGCTTTGGTTTAACCAGGAATGGCACATGCGCAGTTTGCGCCAGGATATGATGATTTCTATTTCAGGAAGGATCGATCTCTATCTGGGTCGTCCTGTAATCTGGCACCCGGAGTACGAACCCATTGACCAACAACAGCTGAACACCAACCGCATCGTGCCTGTTTATCCGCTGACAGCCAAAGTCACCCAAAAGTGGCTGCGTCGGACGATTTTTTCGACCTTGAAGTATTGGATTCCGCGGATCAGTGAAACCCTAACCGACCAGATCCAGCAGCATGCAAGGGTAATTGGACTGCGGCAAGCCCTCAACCAGGTACATTTCCCTGACGACATGCAAGCCCTTACAGCCGCGCAAAGGCGTTTGGCCTTCGATGAGCTTTTCATTCAACAGCTCGGAATCATCCTGCAGAAGCGCCAATGGCTGGAGATGAGCGGCAAACCCTATCCAGTCACAGACACGTGGCTGCAAGCACGCATTGACTCGCTTCCTTATGAACTAACCAGTGCCCAGTTGCGCACGATTGATGAGATCCGCAAGGATGTTTCGAGCGCGCATCCGATGAACCGCCTCCTTCAGGGAGACGTGGGCTCTGGCAAGACCATTGTGGCGCTGGTTGGGATGGCCATGATCATTTCTCATGGCGCCCAGGCAGCTTTTATGGCGCCCACTGGCATCCTGGCAGAGCAACACTATCAAACCTCGCTAAAGTTGATGACTGAATCCAAGGGAAAACAAGCAGCCTTCCTTGAGCCTGGCCAGGTGCGATTGTTGACCGGGGATACCTCAACAGCAGATCGCAAGGAAATCGCGGCAGGATTGAAGAATGGCTACATCAAACTCCTGATTGGCACGCACGCGCTGATCGAAGACCCGGTGAAGTTCCAGAACCTGCAAATGGCAGTGGTGGATGAGCAGCACCGCTTTGGTGTTGCCCAACGGGCAGCTTTACGAAACAAAGGCGATAACCCCCACCTGTTGGTCATGACCGCCACACCGATCCCACGTTCACTACAGCTAACGGTTTTTGGCGGGCTGGATGTGAGTGTGATGGATGAAATGCCCAAGGGGCGTCTCCCCATCACCACAAGCATCGCTTTTCCGACTGAACGTGAAAGAGTGTACGACCGCATCCGGGATGAAGTGGAGCTTGGACACCAGGCTTTCATCATTTACCCGCTGGTTGAAGCTGGCGAGAATGATGAGGTCAAGGCAGCGGTGGAAGAGCAGGAACGCCTCCAGAAGGAGGTCTTCACCGAGCTGCGGGTGGGGCTCGTCCACGGCAGGCTCAAACCTGCGGAGAAAGACGCCGTGATGCTGAGTTTCCGCAAAGGTGTTTTCGACATCCTTGTGTCAACATCGGTAGTTGAAGTCGGCGTGGATATTCCCAACGCTTCGATCATGATCATTGAAGGGGCTAACCGCTTTGGCCTGGCACAACTTCACCAGTTTAGGGGTCGGGTGGGACGTGGCGACGCGCCATCCTATTGTTTCCTGATTCCGGACACGGAAGATGCGGCTGAAAATAATCGGCTCCTGATCATGACCCAGACGAACGATGGCTTTGTACTGGCAGAACAGGACCTGAGAGACCGGGGTCCCGGTGACTTTCTGGGTACTCGCCAGGCAGGTTTCAACGAATTCAAGATGGCCTCTTTGGCGGATGTGCGCCTGATCCACCTTGCCCGTGAAGTCGCGGAAGAAGTGCTGGAAGCCGATCCGGGTCTGGAATCTACAGAACACTTGCCGTTAAAGCAGGCTGTTGAAAAAATCTTGCCATCTGATGACGGTGAAGGAGATGTGAGCTGATGACAAAAGTCGTTTTTCCCGGTACATTCGACCCAATTCATTATGGGCATGTGGATGTTGCCATGCGAGCCGCAAGCCTGTTTGATGAAGTGGTTGTAGCTGTCTATAATAAGCCGCTCAAAAACCTGCTCTTTTCTCCCGACCAGCGCATTAACCTGGTGCGGGAAGTGCTGAAACATGAGAGCCGGATCACTGTGCTTGGTTATTCCGGTCTGACGGTCAATTTCGCTCGTGAAATTGGGGCGAAGGCAATCGTCAGGGGGCTGCGGGTGTTCTCGGATTTTGAGTACGAATTCCGCATGGCGCTGGCAAATAACCGGCTGGATTCTGACATTGACACAATAGCCCTGATCACAACTGAAGAAAACACCTTCCTATCTTCGTCGACGGTCAAAGAAATTGCCTCTTTAGGCGGAGATGTGAGCACCATGGTGCCGCCAATAGTCAATAAAGCGCTTCTTGATTACTTCCAGAACCAGGTCAATGATCCAAAACCAGAGATCAATCCTACGGAATAATCATCCAGACATTCCTTGCTGATGTTGGTGCATCCTGCTTTGCGGGAACATCTACTCGTAGGGCGAGTTTGGAAGCACTGCAGCCTTTATCAGCTGGAGACCTTGGTGTGCTTCCAATCCGCCATCACACCATCGATCCTTCGCAATTAATCAACCTTGCACCTCAGATGAGCATAAGCGGCGGATTGAGGGCACGACAAGTCCACCTATCACATTGTTCACAGTGCCCTCAATCTCGCCCTTGTATATTAATACTCAGAAAAGCATGATAATAAAATAACATCGATCAGGAAGGTGAGGGTGAATCCGGGCTCGCCCTTTGGACAAGATCCAGCTTCGTAGATATGATCCCCTCACCTTTTTTTCACAAAGATCGGACGGTATCTGAAGCCTCTCTAAGATATGACTCGTACGAGATGAGCTTGCATTCACAAGGATGATCCAAAGAATGCGCCTGATCGATGCTAAGCATAGTTTACAGAAAAGAGGTACATAATGTCAAATATATTAGGTATCGACGTCTCGAAGGATAAGCTTGACCTGGTTCTACTCAATGAAGAGGGTAAGTTCCATAAGGTAATCAGCAACGATCTGGCTGGTTTCAAAACGCTGGACCAATGGCTGATCAGCCGACATATCGACCAGGTACACGTTTGCCTGGAAGCCACCGGACAATATGGGGACGCGGTCAGCGAGTATCTATACGGACAAGGCCATGACGTCAGCGTGGTCAATCCAACTCGCATCAAACGCTATGGGGAAAGCAAGCTGCACCGCAACAAGACCGATAAGGCAGATGCTGACTTGATTGCCGAGTTTTGTTTGAAGGAGAAACCTGCTCTCTGGGAGCCTCTCAACCCCGATTTGAAGCATCTAAGGGCACTTGTGAGGCGTTTGATCGATTTGCAGGCTAATTACCGACAGGAAGAAAGCCGTTTGTCGAGTGGCGAGAAGGATGACTGGGTTATCCAGGATCTATCCGTCCATGCAGAGTACTTGAAAGCACGCATAGAAGCCACTGAAGAAGAGATCCAGAGCTTCACCAAGGGGACACCCAGCCTGAAGGCAAACCAGGAGCTTTTGGTTTCCATTCCTGGAGTTGGCAATAAAACCTCTGCCAGATTAATGGGTGAGATTGGGGATATCAGCCGCTTTGAGAATGCGCCACAATTAGCTGCTTATGCTGGTCTCAATCCGAAGGGCTTTAGTTCAGGCTCATCCGTGCACAAGAAAACCCGTATCTCCAAACAAGGACGCAGCGAATTGCGAGCCTGTCTGTATATGCCAGCCATTGTGGCGATGACGCACAATCCCGTGATCCGGGCTTTGAAGGAACGCTTGGAAAAGAAACAGCTGCCCAACATGGCGATTATCGCGGCTTGCATGCGAAAGTTGCTGCACATTGTTTATGGCGTTTTGAAGTCTCAAAAGCCTTTTGACCCTGAATATGACCGCCAATTCAATTTTTCGGCTTGACTTTCAAGACGGTATCTAC
>Ga0209203_1000118_pt1 | contig 66251 bp, 60 predicted proteins | sample AD_UKC109_MetaG_FD_184423 | JGI IMG/M metagenome (GOLD analysis project Ga0209203, IMG submission 184423) | Active sludge microbial communities of municipal wastewater-treating anaerobic digesters from Hong Kong - AD_UKC109_MetaG (SPAdes)... | ecosystem: Engineered > Bioreactor > Anaerobic >... | reverse complement strand
GATTGCCCTTTGGACACATCCGGATCCGGCATAATAATTGGCGACCGCAATTTTCCATAAACTCTCGTAATCCGTAATTTCTTCTAACGGAAATTCGGAAGTATTCAGAATTATTTGTTCAATTTGGCTGGCACTTGCCTTGACAGCTGCGGTAATCAGATCAATTTCCTCGGCAGAATTTGTTTTAGCGATCAGGCTACCAATCAACACATTTTGATCTTTTGTTTCCATTTCGGAGAAGCAGCTGCCACAGCGATTGGGTTGCATTTTAAAGATTGCATAGCAGAGTTGATTGAAATATGCCGGATACCAATCCAATAACATTTTTATCCCCAGTATTGTGATTCGCCCCAATCCGTATTCCCCTTCGACATCTGATTCCGGCCAAAACTGAGATTCTTGAGCTACCATTCCTTTTACCAGTCGGGGAGGAACATTATATTTCTTTCCGGTCTCATAGAACCGATCATTCTGCTTATTTTGCCATTCAAATAATTTTCCGGAACAAGACTCAAGACCACAGGCATTCGCCGATTCCTCTCCCATTAATCCAAAGCCCGGACAACGTGACGTATCAACCAGTCCGTGCCAAATCATTTTGCCGCAAAGAATGTCATATGGTTTATTTGTAATCAGGTCGTCTTTCGAATCCGGCTTGATCGGCTTCTCGGAAATCGGCCGGTCGCGCGTATGAAACATCAAGTGCGACAATTCACCGCAGCAAACCGTCATCATCGATCGACACGTATCGCTGCCGGATCGGCTCGATCCGCGAATATCCGATCCGTTTCATCTCCCGCCCGCTGACACAGTCCGTTTCTCTCTTCAATTACAGGCTATACGAAGCCCCCAAATCAAGCTCGGAACCGAATCCGATCGTGCCGGATGTACGGAAGTCTCTTCACAATAAGATCTTTCGCGACACCAAGGCTTAATAGGGGGCGATTCAGCCGGATCCAGACAGAAAATCGGGCACCTTCACCGCTCCGCCTGCCTCCCCAAGCCGCGTAACGTTCCCCAAGCACTTATAAAAATTCACTCCGATTTCATGCTATACTGAAAATATCTTAAGATTCAATGAAACGTTGCGGAGAAGAGTGAATGCTAAATCATCGACATGACCTGATGTACGGGGATATCAAGTTGTTCAGCGGCACCAGTTGTGAACCGCTTGCACAAAAAATCGCGGATTATATCGGGATCCCTTTGTGCGAGAGAAAGATCATCGAGTTCGCCAATGAAAATCTTTTTGTTCAGTTGGGAGGCAGCGTTCGGGGTCAGGATTGCTATGTGATTCAAACCACTTCCAGACCGGTTCATCGCAATCTGATGGAGCTGCTGATTCTGATTCAGACGCTTAAGTTGGATTCCGCCGCCCGCATTACGGCGGTCGTCCCGTATTTCTGCTATGCCAGGTCCGATAAGAAAGATCAGCCGCGCGTGCCGATCACAGCCAAATTGGTGGCCGATATGATCGAAGTGGCCGGCGCGGATCGCTATATTTTGGTGGATTTGCATGCCGGACAGATCCAGGGATTTTTCAATATTCCGGGGGATGCGCTGACGGCTTATCACCAAATGATCTTGAATCTCCGCGACCTGAAGAAGAATATGATCAATCCGGTTGTGGTTTCGACGGATTTAGGCTTCGCAAAAAGAGCCCGCAATATCGCGGCGAAGTTGGAAACGCCGCTGGCGTTTATCGAGAAAAGACGGACGGGGAACGACAGCAGCACCGAAGCGCTGACTGTGATCGGCGAGGTCGAAAAACGGGACGTGATTTTGGTGGATGATGAAATCGATACCGGCAGTTCGATGGTGAATGCGATCAATCTTTGCAAGAAACTCGGCGCGCGCGATATTTATGTGAATTTTGTCCATCCGGTTTTCTCCGCCAACGCGGTGCAACGGCTGGCGGAAGCCCCTGCCAAGCTCTATATTACGACGGATACCATTCCGATTCCGCAGGAATCGATGGATCTGCTGGGCGATCGGCTGATGATCCTTTCGGTTTCGCAGTTGTTGGGCGAGGTGATTCATCGGGCGAATCGCGGAGTGAGCGTCGGCAGTATGTTCAATGAATAGCGATGCCCGAATTACCGGAAGTTGAAACGTTTGTTCGCTCCCTGAAATATGGGGGCATGACGGGAAACTCAATCATAAATCGGCAGATTGCCTCTGCCGATTTATTTTGGAACCGGACATTGGCGGGTTCGGATGCGGCGGAAGGGTTCCTCGAATGGTTCCCCGGGAAAACAGTCCGGGACGTATCGCGCCGCGGGAAGTTTATTCTGATTTCCATTCCGCCCAAAACGTTGCTGATTCATCTGCGGATGAGCGGCGACCTCAAGGTGACGGATGGTTCCGGTGCGGAAATCGGCAAGCATGATCGTTTCCGGCTGGCCTTTACGGATGGCGGACGGCTGGTCTTCAGCGATCCGCGGAAATTCGGCCGAATTTGGCTGACCGCAGCACCGGAGACGGTTTTGGGATCGCTGGGAATCGAACCGCTCGATGACGGTTTTACGCCGGAATGGCTTTATGATAAGCTGCATACCTCGAACCGGATGATTAAATCGGTTTTGTTGGATCAGCGCGTGATTGCCGGCTTGGGCAATATCTATTCGGATGAGGCTTTGTTTTCGGCAGGAATTCACCCGGCACGGGCCGCCCGTTCGCTCACGACGGCAGAAGTCGCCCGGCTGGTTCAGGCGATTCAAACGGTTTTACGCGACGGAATTCAATATAACGGCGCCAGCATCGATTGGGTGTATCGCGGCGGCTCTTTTCAGCATCATTTCAAGATTTACGGCCGCACCGGAGAGCCCTGTCTCATCTGCGGGACGAAGATCGAAAAAACGACGATCAACCAGCGGGGCACCCACTTTTGCCCGCGCTGCCAGCCGCCAGCGGGGGAAAATTAATCCGGCTGCGCCTCCGATTTTTCGAGGATATCCGGCAGCTCACGAAGCGAGAACAGCTCATGGTCCGGATGGCAAAAACGGGAAAAGTCCGGCGGATCACCGGTGTATTTTCTGAACCAAACAGTTCGCAACCCGCAACGGGATGCGCCGTAGATGTCCGCGAGCAGCGAGTCGCCAACCATGACGCTTTGTTCGGGCGCGCTGCCCATTTGCCGCAACGCGATTTGGAAGATTTCCGGGTGGGGTTTGCGAAACCCGACCTCGGCGGATATGACCACGCTCGAAAAGTAGGGCTCCAGCTTATTTTTCCGCATTAGCTGACGAATGTCTTCAGCGTAGCCGGCATTGGTGATCAGGCCAATCCGGCGTTGTTGAGCGATGATTTTTTCAAGCGTCGAGATGGCATCTTCGTCCAAATGCCAATTCCCTTGGGTGGTTCGATAGAAAGAGGCCAGGAAAGTGGCGATGTCTTTTTCCGGGACGCCGGTGAAGCCGAAATCTGCCAATGTTTGCCGAAATACCGATTCCGCTCCCTGTTCAATATTTTCTTGCTCCCGGATGTCATAATACTTCAAAAGGTTTTCAAAATGTTTCGCGGCAAATTCTTCGGGGGTGACGGGATAACCGCGGCCGGCAAATTCATTCGCCATCACCTTGCAGGCAGCCTGCACCCGTTCCGGACTTGGAACATCACTATACAATAAGGTGTTGCCGAGATCAAAAAAGACGGTGGTGATTTTCATGGGATCCGAAGGGAAACTTGCGTAAAAGATAGATTTTCGATTTCATTACGGTAAAATTATAGCATGTCGCTCAAGCGGGAACCGATTTCCGTAACTGCCGGTTTTTCTCCGAAACGTTGGCTGAAAGAGAACCGATCGATGGTTGTTTCGATCTGCCAAGCATGGGGAATTACCAGGCTGCTGCTGATGTTCACCGCCTGGTTCAGCGCCTATTTCCCGCAGAATGCAGTTTATCAGCGATATGTCGATAAGGGATTCCAGTTTACGCCGATTTGGCCGCTGGATATCTGGTGCCGCTGGGATTCGGCTTGGTATCTTTCTATTGCCAAGAACGGTTATGTCCCCTCCGGGATTCTGTCCGAACAGTATTCCAATTTGGCTTTCTTCCCGCTGTACCCTTATTTGGTTCGGGCACTGACGGTATGGCTGCCGGATTTTCTGCGGCATCAGAGTGTGCTGATTTCGGTCGGGTTGCTCCTTTCCAATGTGGCGTTTCTGTTGGCAATGTTCGGAATTTATGAGTTGGTACGGCAACTTTCGGATGAATCGACGGCTCAAAAAGCAGTTATGCTGACTTTTTGTTTGCCGGGAGCCTTTTTCTTCGGAGCTTTTTATACCGAAAGTCTGTTTCTTTTTCTGACGGTTTATGCTTTCCTGGCTGCCGAAAATGAACGGTGGGTTTGGGCGGCTGTTTTTTCGATGTTGGCTGCGCTTACACGGGCAAACGGTATCCTGATTTTGGTTCCGATCCTGTGGATCTATATGGAGAAACGGCAATGGCAAATTCGGAAGATTCGCCGGGATCTTCTGTGGTTTTTGTTGGCTCCGGCAGGCGTTCTGCTCCATTTTTTGAATCTGTATCGGATCACCGGGAAATTTTTCGCATTTTTTGAGGCGCAGAGTGCCTGGGGGCGATCCGTGGGCGGCTCGTTGGTGAGCGATTTCTTGCGGCCGTTATTCAGGCGACCGAATCAAATCGCAATTCTGGACCTTGTTTTTATTACGGTTTATCTCCTTTTATCGATTGTGATCCTGATCCGTTACCCGAGAAAAGCCTATGGAGTGTATGCCTTGTTGACCGTTTTGGTTTTGATTCGATCGGGGATGCTTTTTTCCATGACACGTTATACCGCTGTTATTTTTCCGGCGGTCGTGTATGCCTCGTTGAAAATCCGAAACCGGAAGATATTTGGATCTCTGTGTCTTTTCCTGATCATGCTGCAGATTTTGCTGTATGCGGGCTGGGTGAATTATTATTGGATCGCCTGAGCCAAGGTGAATTCCCCTCGCCTTTGGCAGAGGAAATTCTGTAGGGGACGGCGTCCTCGACGTCCCGTATTAGTAAAAATGATTGTAGGAGCCGGTTTCTCCCTCGCCTTTTGGGAGAGGAAATTTTGTAGGGGTCGGTGCCACACCGACCCGTGTTTGTAAAAATGATTGTAGGGGTCGGTTTTCCCCCTCGCCCTTTGGGAGAGGAAATTTTGTAGGGGTCGGTGCCACACCGACCCTTTCTTTATAAAATTAAATTTCCTATTTTGAGAGTCCGTAGGGGACGGCGTCCTTACGTAGTACGCCAAGGAACGAGGTGCTGACGTCCCGTGTTTTTAAACCAATATTTTCAATAATTGGTATTTTCCAAAAAACCGTATTGATGCAATTTCCAAATTTGCGTGGTGATGTTATTTCGTCTTTGCCCTCACCCTGCCCTCTCCCGTCGGGCGAGGGTTGAATAAGATTCCGGTATACCGAAGTAGGATGTTGACATCAGATGGTCATGATAAATTATTGTAGGGGTCGGTGCCACACCGACCCATGTTTGCGAAAATGATTGTCGGGGTCGGTTTTCCCCCTCGCCTTTGGGGAGAGGGTTGGGGTGAGGGAATAAAATTGATAATTTATTGTAGGGGTCGGTGCCACACCGACCCTTTCTTTATAAATTTAAATTCCCTATTTTGGGTGTCCGTAGGGGACGGCGTCCTCGACGTACCGTGTTTTTTAAACCAATATTTTCAATAATTGGTATTTTCCAAAAAACCGTATTGATGCAATTTCCAAATTTGCGTGGTGATGTTATTTCGTCTTTGCCCTCACCCTGCCCTCTCCCGTCGGGCGAGGGTTTATTGGGATTCCGGTATACCGAATTAGGAGGTTAACAATCAGAAGGTCGTGATAATTTGTTGTAGGGGTCGGTGCCACACCGACCCTTTCTTTATAAAATTAAATTTCCTATTTTGAGAGTCCGTAGGGGACGGCGTCCTTACGTAGTACGCCGAGGAACGACGTCCTCGACGTCCCGTGTTAGTAAAAATGATTGTGGGATCAGTTTTCTGAGGGTGTCCCATAAATAGGGGCACCTTTTTAATATACAGAATATAATAATATAATATCTATGTTATAATGATAATATCCATCACCAAGGAGAGATAAAATGACGAAGCCGCATTTCAAGCCATACACGCAAGATCAATATCAATTGCCATTCAGTTATGAAATACTAATACCGGAGAAACACCTGGTACGAGAAGTAAACCGATTGATTGACAATATGGATCATCGAGAATTGGAAGCGACATACGGCGAACGGGGGCCGAAAAGTTATGATCCGGTGATGATGATCAAAATACTGGTCTATGCGTATGCGCAGAAAATCTACTCTTCACGTCAGATAGCGAAAGCGGTCAGAGAAAACATCTATTTTATTTGGTTGGCAGGGGGGAATCAACCGGATTTTCGGACGATCAATCGATTTCGGGCCGAGAAAATGCAAGAAGAGTTAGAAACCATCTTCATGGGGATCATCAAAGAATTAGTGGAGAGGGGATATATTCATTATGAGAACTACTTTATGGATGGAACAAAAATAGAAGCGAATGCCGGGAAATACACCTATCTGTGGGAGAAGAACAAGGAACGATACACGGAATTATTACAACAGGAAATCAGGAAGATGCTGGCAGAGGCGGAAAAGATCACGGAGGCAGAGAACAAACTGTATGGGGACAAAGATCTGGAGGAGATGGGAGAAGACGCCAGACCGTTCACATCAGAGGAATTACGAGAAGTCAGTCGAAAACTGGAAGAAGAGTTAGAGAAACGACCGAAGGAGAAACGTCTGAAAGAGATTTCGAAGCGGATCAAAAATGATTCGATTCCGCGGTTGGAAAAGTACGAAGGACAAAAAGAAATGATTGGGGCGGATCGCAGCAATTGTTCCAAAACGGATCACGATGCGACTTTCTTTCGCATGAAAGAGGATCATATGAAAAACGGGCAGTTGAAGCCCGGTTACAATGTGCAGATTGGAACAGAGAACAACTTTATTTTACATACATCGATCCACCAAAAAGCCAGTGATACGACTTTGCTGAAAGATCATATCGAGGGATTTGAGCGATTCCATGATCGAAAGCCGACGAATCTTATTGCCGATGCCGGCTATGGCAGTTTGGAAAATTACAAATATCTTGAAGAAAAAGGAATCTGTGCTTATGTAAAATATTCGTTGTTTCATCAGGAACTTGGCAAGAACTTTTGGAAGCGGAAATTTGATGTCAGGAATTGGCAATATGATAGAGAAAATGATCAATTTATTTGCTGTGAAGGGCAATTGTTGAAATTTGTTTTCAGAAAGAACAATCGAACCTCGAATCATTTTGAATACCAAACCCATGTTTATCAATGCAGCGAGTGCAAAAGTTGTCCATCGAGAGGGGAATGCTGTAAAGGCAAAGGCAATCGATCCGTTGAAATAAATTGGGAATTGGAAGCTCGGAAATATCAAACGAAAGCTTTGCTACAAAGTGAAAAAGGGATCTATCTTTGTGGCAGGCGGTGTGCGGAAGTTGAAAATGTCTTCGGCCAATTAAAATGGAATAGTGGATTTACGCGTTTTCATCTCAGAGGGTTGAAAAAAGTCTTACTTGAGTGGAAACTACTTTGTATCGGACATAATCTGAGACGTATGACTATGCTTTCCGCAACAACAGAATAAAAAAAAGCTCGGGATTGTGAACGGATACCCGGGCTTTTTTGTTTCCTATTTTTAGAGTTCTCTTGAAATGTTCGCCATATATTTCGCTTTTTGATTTATAGAAATCTGTTTCGCAAAAAATATGGTTTTTTATTTCTTAATTATGAGACACCCTCTTGGGGTGAGGGAATAAAATTGATAAATTATTGTAGGGGTCGGTGCCACACCGACCCTTTCTTTTTAAAATTAAATTCCCTATTTTGAGTGTCCGTAGGGGACGGCGAGGACGCCGTCCCGTGTTCTTGAACCAAAATTTTCAATAATTGGTATTTTCCAAAAACCATATTGATCAAATTTCTAAATTTATGTGGCTATGTTATTTCGCACCCTCACCCTGCCCTCTCCCGTAGGGCGAGGGTTGAATAAGATTCCGGTATACCGAAGTAGGATGTTGACAATCAGAAGGTCGTGATAAATTATTGTAGGGGTCGGTGCCACACCAACCCATGTTTGCGAAAATGATTGTCAGGGTCGGTTTTCCCCCTCGCCTTTGGGGAGAGGGTTGGGGTGAGGGAATAATATGATGCCTCACTTCGTTCGCCACGGGACGTCGGGGACGCCGTCCCCTACATGAGATTCGGCAAGGGATGTATACACCTTCGTTCGGCGCGGGACGTCGGGGACGCCGTCCCCTACACAAGAATCAATGATGAGCATTTTGACCTCCTAAAAATTGTCCACCACGTTCGTGAGGATACGCCATTCCATAGAAGCGGTTTTTTCCCCTCGCCTTTTGGGCGAGGGTTGGAGTGAGGGAATAATATGATGCCTCACTTCGTTCGCCGCGGGACGTCGGGGACGCCGTCCCCTACACAAGAATCGATGATGAATATTTTGACTTCCCAAAAATTGTTCAACACGTTCGCGAGGATGCGCCATTCCATAGAGCCAATTTTTCTCCCTCGCCTTTTGGGAGAGGGTTGGGGTGAGGGAATAAATCCGCGGTTGTAAATAATTATTGTAAGGGACGGCGTCCTTACGTAGTACGCCGAGGAACGAGGTGCTGACGTCCCGTGTTTTTAAACCAAAAATTTCAATAATTGGTATTTTCTAATAACCGAATTGATCAAATTTCTAAATTTATATGGCGATGTTATTTCGCACCCTCACCCTCCCCTCTCCCGTAGGGCGAGGGTTTATTGGGATTCCGGTATACCGAATTAGGAGGTTAACAATCAGAAGGTCGTGAAAATTTATTGTAGGGGTCGGTGCCACACCGACCCATGTTTGTAAAAATGATTGTCGGGGACGCCGTCCCCGACAAAATTCTCTCTCTCCACTGGAGAGAAAGGAAATGTGTTTCCGTACCATTCGCCGGAATCGGATTCGTTTCCCGCAGCCAATATATTGAATTGTTACCTTAATTGCGCTATATTAATTAAATCCAGCAATTCAAAAGGAGGAAATATGAAAAAGCTTTTGCTGATATTTGTCTTCATATTCGTTATGATCCTTACAGGTTGCAGCAGCAGTACGCCCACAGCCGTCAGTACAAACACTTTACCGGCACCGACCGAAGCACCCACTGCCACTCAGCCCAAAATAACGGACACACCCACAGCTCTTCCGGCAACAGCAACGGAGAAGCCTGCGGAAACACAATCAAACGTCGAGGGAAAAACAACCTCTGCTCCGGCATCATCGGAGCAACCGGATGAAGCGACGCTCAAAAAGTATTTCTCGGAATTGGGTCTCGGTAAAATTGCGCCCGGGGGACAGCTTCCTCTAAGCTTGGAAAAGAACGCCACCCTCTTCACTGCCGAAGATCAGATCGGTCTTTACGGGAATATTTTGGTTGAGTGCACTCCCCGACATATCATCTATGACACCCAAGCACAAAAAACGGTTTTAGAAGGCGGATTCCCTTACGCGTTGAAGGGTGGATTTGCAGGAACAGGTCCGGTAGATATCCCGGCGGGAAAATATGAATATAAGGTTTATGTCGATGATACCTTGGTAGCTGTTTTCCCATTCGAAGTGAAATAAACTCATTTAAAAAGGAGAGAGAAACCATACGCCAATATTTCATAAGAAGAAACGATATTTCAAATCAGTGAATGATTTACCTATTTCATTCACATTCTTCTAATTACCTGCTCTTTTCATTAGAATAATTACCGGAAATAACAGAATCCGGCAAAAAAATAAATCCCGAAGAATCTTCGGGATTTATTTTTTATATCCAATATAGAAAAACAGGCTTGATCACATCTCTTCGTAATCGTTCTCGCCCGATTTTCGTTGGCGATATACAATCCGACCAATGGAGAGATCATAAGGAGACATTTCAACGCGGACCCGATCCCCCAACAGAATACGGATGTAAAACTTTCGCATTCTGCCGGATAAGTATGCCAATACTTCATGACCGTTTTCCAGCCTCACCCGAAATTGTGTACCGGGTAATGCCTCAATAATCGTTCCTTCTACACTGATCTTATTATCTTCTTCCTTCGCCATTCTATTTCCTTACTGATATCAATCATCCGTAACCTTTCGGTTTATTCCGGACGATTGCTTACCGTTCGCCGTTTCATACGACGCATCGATTTTTTCCGTTCCACACGTTCTAATTCGCTCTTGGATACGAACCAGCGCTTCCGTCGAACAGTACTTAAAACACCACTTTTCACGACCTTCTTTCGAAAGCGCTTCAGTAGCTGATCCTGTGATTCATTCGGACGTAATACTACAGTTGCCACTCATCTCACCCCCCCTCGTATTCCAAGGGTACTTCCGTTTCGGACTTAATAATTCGTCCGATAAAACACACCGATTATACCCTCGGAATACGTGCCTGTCAAACCAATATCATTAATCAAGTACATTGAAAATATCCTGATTTGGAAGCTGCACATTATTTCGGTAAATCTATGACGGTTACTCTTCCAAATGAAATTATGTTTTATTGACGATATCATCAAATTGATGACGAAAAATTGCGAAATTATTATTTCACCACATTCTTAAGATATACTTAGATCACGGCTTTTATATACACGAACTATAGAGAGGAACTCTATCCGGCCTATGAAAAGCGAAACACCTGGGATTCGGGAATTTATTAATTCGGAAACAACCTTTCCGGCAGCAATTCATGCCTGGGAAATTCATTTGATCAATGAAGGACGCACAACCAATACTGTCAAAGCGTTTTTGAGCGATGTTCAGCTTTTGGCATCCTATATTCCGCCGGATCGAACGGTCGGTTCGGTTACCACCCGAGATCTTAACAATTTTCTTTCCTGGATGGAAAACGAACGGAAAGTCCCCTGCAGCCCCAAGACTTATTCCCGCCGTGTCACATCGATTAAATCCTTTTACAAATGGCTGAAAACCTTTGGCGTCATATCGGACGATCCGGCTGAAAAAGTGATCCAAAAATCGGTTTTAAGCCCGTTGCCCGAGATATTGACCGCCACGGAATATCAAGTGGTTTTGGATGCGGCAAACGAGTTCCGCTTCGGTAAAAAACCGGATGCGCGACCGATGGCATTGGTCCAATTGTTGTTGGCGACCGGGATCAAAAAAAACGAAACTTTGGGAATCTCCCCCAATCATATTGATTTGGAAGATCCAGATCATCCCGTCCTTTACATTCGTTATGACTCACCCGCAAATCGATACAAAGAACGGAAGATCGATTTACCGATTGATTGGATACCGGTTTACAAAGAACATCTCCAGCAATATCCGCCGACTAAACGAGTTTTTGATTTTTCCGCTCGCAGGCTCGAATATATTTTGGAGGATATCGGAAAAGCTGCGGGCTTGAAAAAGCATTTATCTTTCAATATGTGTCGTTGGACAAGCGCCGTACATGATTATTATTCAAATATGGACCCCGAAGCGATCCGCATCAAATTGGGCGTTTCAAAAATCCAATGGCGGGAAATTTTCATGAAATTGAAAGAACTGCGAGATCAATATGCGCCTCCGCCGCAAAAAACGGTTGAAGCATAAGAATCTGATGCAAAAAAAGGTCGGTTTCGAATTCAGGGAATCGGCTTTTTTTATACCGGTTTTCCGGTAAAATAGCGCTTATTCGGTCAAAATAGCTTGAATGAACAAAACTTCGACGGTTTCCGGAGTTATTTTGCATGGATCCGCCGATTGAAAACCGGGAATCCAAAGGATGCGTTCACGATCGGCAATCACCGGATAAAGAGATCGCAGTTGGCGGGGAAGCTTTCGATTGATCCAAAAGTCGGAAAGTTTCTGGCTTTTTCCGTTCATACCGATCGGCGCAAACCGTTCTCCTTTTTTAGCGCAGCGAATTGTGATCGGAGGCAAAACCTTTTCGGAATCCATCAGACAGCAATAAGGACCTTCTTTACTCAGTCGCAACAAATCGGAAAAGGCTCCCTGTTGAACGATCCTTCGTTCCGCGTTGAAAATCCACGAGCCGATATGAACCGGTTGTCCCTCTTGAAGAGGAATGACCGCATCCTCATTTTCAAGCTGGGGATATTTTTCGAAATTCAACAATGTATTTTCGCAAGCGATAATCAGCAGCTCATTTTCGCGCAGCAATTTGAGTTTTTCGGGGAATGAGATTTGGTCCACCCGTTTGGCATTTCGAAAGAATGCCAACCCGCTTTCCACGGCATCGAAGCCGAAATCGCGGGCGTCGCGCCTTAACCCGAAAGCCGCTTTCCGAAGAATCCGAGCCTGTTCGGCCGGATGCAGTTCCAAAAACAGACTGCGATTCAAGACAATGCGAGATTCATCCGATAAATCAGGAAGCACTACTTTTTCCCAACTTTGGTTGATCAGATCGTCAATCCAGTCAAGATCTGTCTGAATCACCCGGGCGGTCTTGTTTATATTTTTACGGATTTGGGGGTTATATTCGGCTTCAAGTAGCGGAATGAGCCGGTTTCGTAAGCGATTGCGGAAATAATTAATATCCATATTGGATTCGTCACTTACCGGTTGCAGGCCTTTTTCGAGACACCAACTCTCGATTTCCGTCCGGCTGATCGGCAAAATCGGCCGGACAAGGGGGATCGTCTTCGACCATTGCGGGAAAAAAGTCCTGGGTCGCATGCCGGCCAAACCATCCAGCCCGCTCCCGCGAATGAAATGCATCAAAACGGTTTCTGCCTGATCATCGGCATGATGACCGGTTGCTACCGCCGCGGCTCCGATTTTTTCAGCCGCAGCAAACAGAAATCGATAGCGGCATTCTCTGGCCGCTTCTTCCGTTGACAAATTTCGCTGTCGGGCATAAGACATTACATCTTGTGTCCCGCCGAGAAACGGAACGGACCACTCAATACAGGTCCGGCACACAAATTCCGCTTCATCCGCTGCGGAAGGCCGCAATTGATGATTGAAGGTGGCGGCAGTCGTTCGAAAGCCGTTTTCATGCAGATGCCAAAGCAGGAAAAGGCTGTCAGCTCCACCCGAAACTCCAACCAACACCGCATCACCGGGTAGAATGCCACATTCTTTTTCGAGAAACTCCAAAAAACGGGTTCGATCGAACGGTTCCGGTTTCATCCTGCTATTCATTAAGTCCTTATTACTTATAAAAAGGCGCCGAATTCAATCCGGCGCTTTTTCTTTTGATTCCCGCTTTCCGCCGTCCGTCTTAGATCAGATCGGCGAAAAAACTCATCGGACCGATAATCAACCCTGTCAAAGTCGGCCCGGTGTGTGCTCCCAAAACCGGACTGACCGGCAAGACTTCTTCAAAAACAACGTCCAACTTTTCTTGTAATTTTTCCTTCAGATATTCCACACCTTCCGGATTGATCCCATGAACAATTTGAGCGCGCACTTTCTCATTTTTGAATTTCTCATAATTAATTTCGACAATCTGCGCCAAAGCCCGTTTGAAATTGATCAGCTTTCCGGCGGTAACATAGGTGCCTTTCTCATGTTCCACCGCGATGATCGGTTTCACGTTCAGAACCTGAGCCATTAATCCTTCCAGATGACTGACGCGACCGCCGTGAATCAGGTAACGCATTTCTTTTAACGTAAACATCCCGTCGACCTGATCGCGAATGAGTGCCAATCTTTCCAAAATCTTATCCAATGACCAACCTTTTTTGATCGCCAACGCCGCTGCTTGAACCTGCCATCCCAACCCTGACGAAAGGGTCTTCGAGTCCCAATAGGTGATTTTTGCATTGGGAACCAACGCTCCGCCCACTTTGGCCGAATTGAGTGTTCCGCTCAGACCGGATGAAATATGAATGGATAATATTTCTTCCCCGTTTGCGGATAGCTCACGATATACATCCGCAAAATCTCCCGCGGAAGCTTGCGAAGTACTCGGATAAACATCCGTCTCCACCATTTTTTGATAGAATTCGGCGGGAGTAATAGGATGATTCTTATCATAAGAAACCCCGTTCAATACCAAGCCCAACGGAACTACATGAATCGGCAGACCTCTTTTTTGTTCATCTGAAAGGTCACAACCACTATCCGTCACAATTTGCATCATCATTCTCCTTCTCCTTCCTCCCGAACCCTTGACAGAAAATAATTTGCAATTTCGAGTGGCGTGGATAAATGTACTTAACTATATTTTACCTTTTCTTCCGAATTGCTGTTCCAACAGGTTAATGCTCAGATGAATCATGGTCGGACGACCATGCGGACAGGTCCGCGGGTTCTGGCAGTTTTCCAAATCCCGAATTAAAGCTCGCTGTTCTTCATCGGATAAGATTTGCCCGCCTTTGACAGCCATGCTTTTACAGACTCGTGCGGCGATCAGATTTTCGATTTCCGCTTTTAAGGGCTCCTCGTCTTCTTCGAAATCCTCAACCACCGATCGGATCGCTCCCGCCGGGCTCCCTTTTTTAAAGATCGACGGAATCGCAATGATACGGAAAGCCGAAGGTCCGAACGGCTCTATTTCAAAACCCAATTTTTCGAGAATCGGAATATTCTTTTCCAAAAGGTCGGCTTGCCACGGCGGAAGTTGAACCACTTCCGGATCCAATAAAATCTGTGAGATGGATTCATCCCGCGGGCGATTCAACAATTCTTCAAAAAGGACTCTCTCATGCGCGGCGTGTTGATCAATCAAGTACAACCCATCCGGTCCTTCGGCCAGAATATACGTTCCGCCGATCTGACCAATCCAACGCAAGATCGGAAAGTGAGAAACGGCACCGGCCGGTGAAACAAAGTTCTCCTGTCGAAAAGTTCGGGAATTCGGATCCGTTTGAGGAAACCCGATATCGGTATTCTCCTCTTCATCTGCGGGATGAGAAACCGCCGAAGAGACATTTGGCATCAAACTCCGATTCTCCGCCCATGTTTGCCATTGAATGGGCTTGCTTAATTCCGGCACAGGTGACTGGGACACCAACCCGAATCGAACGGAACGATGAACCGCCGAGATCACCTTGTCCGCGGAACGAAAACGGATTTCAGCCTTGGAAGGATGAACATTCACATCAATCTCTTCCGGATCCATCTCAATCGACAAAATAACAATCGGATAACGACCGACCATGATCAACGATTGATAAGCCCGCATCACGGCAGAATTCAATTGGATATCCTGAATCCAACGGCCGTTTACAAAGAAAATCATCTCCCGGCGGTTGGAACGGGTCAATGCCACCGGACTGATAAAACCGCGGATATGGATATTGTCCTCTTCAAGATCGACATCCAATAATTGTCGGGCAACATCAATGCCGTAAATCGAGGCGAGCACCTCGCGCGCTTTTCCGTTCCCGGACGTCGCCAACACCGGCCGCTGATTATGAGTATATTGCCAGCGGATCGATGGGTATGCCATTGCGTATCGTGATACCAACGTATCGATTTGATTTTTTTCAGTTGTATCGCTTTTTAAGAACTTCAACCTTGCCGGAACGTTACAGAAAAGATTTTCTACGCTGACGATCGTCCCTGCCGGCATACTTTCCTGCTTCAATCCGAGGATGTTTCCGCTGTCCACCGTAATTTTTTGCCCGTTTAAATCCGAAGCCATTCGCGAACGAATCGTCATTCTGGAAACGGATCCGGCTGCTGCCAACGCTTCACCGCGGAATCCTAAGGTGTGAATATGGAAAAGATCATCCGCATCACGTAACTTGCTCGTGGCATGCCTCTGGATCGCATTGCGCAGATCTTCGGCATTCATTCCGCAACCATTATCGCTGACTTCGATCAGTTTTTTGCCGGAATCTTCCACCCGGATCGAAATCTCGTTTGCACCGGCATCGATGGCATTTTCGATCAGTTCCTTCACCACGGAGGCAGGACGCTCAATCACTTCACCGGCCGCTATCTTTGAGATAACATCATCCGCCAATATTTTAATCGTCATATTTTGCCTCCTTTCCCGATCGATTCGAAAGGGATTATAAACCGAATTCCGGCATCTTCTTTCATTTTGATCGGAATCAGAAACCGGCTGAGAAGTACAGGAATAAACTGACCATGATTGTAAAACCGAAGGTAGTGAACAAAATGATCAGTTTAGATTCATTTTCGCTGCAACGGTATTTTTGGCTGACAATAAAATGGTTCACGGCGGTCGGGAGCATCGCACAAACGACGATCGCTGTCAACCACCAAGAGTCCAGATGAAAAACAAATCTTCCGATCGACCAAGCAAGCAGCGGTTGAAGGAATGTCTTGAAAAGAGTCACTGTCAACGCCCGCCGAATTTCCGATTTTGTAATTTTTTGGTCTGCCGGTAAGTAGCAAGTGAACCCCAGCGCAAACAATCCGGTGGCGGCAGCCGGTTTCCCAAACAATTCGGTAGTCGTCAAGACAAATTGAGGAACCCGGATTTGAAACACGAGGAGAACAATGGCGATCAGCGTCGCTACCAATATGGGATTCCGAACCAACAATAAGAGGGAGTCTTTGAAATTGATGCGACTTTGCTTACCGCTGTTTACGTCCATCAGAAAAACTGTCAGCGGAAAAAAGAAGGAAGCTTGGATCATCAGGATAATCAAAGGGGGTACAACCGATGAAAGAATCATCGACGCAACCGGAACTCCCACATAAGTTGCATTCACGTAAAAACTACCGAAAATCATCATGATTAAATTTTGGCCTTCCGATTGGAAAAGAAAGCGAAAAACGAAATAAGCAAGCAGAATAATCCCGAAGATCGTCAGAATGGCGGTCAGGATAAACCGGCCATTCAACAGGTTATCAAGTCCGGCTCGATAAATATTGGTAAAAGTCAGAAACGGCAGTGAAAAATAAAAAAGATATTGGCATAAAACATTTCCGGTCCCTTTGTCAAGGACATGGAAACGGGCTGCGCAATAGCCGGCAAGCACCACAATCAGAATGGGAAGTATCAGATTAATGATTTGATCCATCGGATTCAAAAGTCCGTTTTCATTCGGATCAATCCGCAAGGTGAGCCGCATCCCCGGGACCGGATGACAGCAGATTTTCCACTTCTGAAAGTTTTCCCAAGCGCTCCTTCAATTCCTTTTCAGCCTCCTCAGGGCACAAAACATGAACATTGGGACCGGCATCCAAAGTGAAGAAACAGGGAATCCCTTCTCTGCGCCACTGCATAATATTTTTCATAATTCTTAATGAGGCGGGTTCCCAATAAAATAACGGCGGTTCTTGAGTCATCATGACCCCGTGCATCATGGTGCTGTCTTTTTCACAGATCAATGCCAGCCGATCAAAATCCCTTTTTAATATGGCCGTCCGGCATTCCAGTAATCTTTCCGGAGCCGTTGCCACCCGAACCGCTTGATACGGGCTGGTCATCGCCCGTTGATGCCCTATACTGGAACCCACTTCCTTATGCCGAGCGGAAACAACCGCGATAATGTCGGTTAAAGCCCAATAATCGGGCGGTGCAATGGAAACGGCGATCGATTCTTCATCGGAATCGCCCGCCAGCCATTCACAGAAACCGGGGGGGATCGAACGACAGGCTGATCCGGAGCCCAACCGTGCCAAACGGGAAAGTTCCGTCTCGTTGAGATGTAGCCCGGCGGCCGCACTTCCGGCTAATGCTAAAGCGGCAAAAGCAGCAGCCGAGGAAGCGATGCCGGCTCCAATCGGAAAATTATTTCGGCTCTCGATTTCCGCAAAACGTTCTTCTCCCGCCAGGCTCCGAATGCGATCCATAAAATGGACAACCCGAATCAACGATTCTCCTTCCGATAAGGAGCCGTTCACGGAAACCCGGTCGGAACGGTATGCGGAAGAGAAAGCGACGGTGGTCCGCGTTTCCAAGGCCCCGAGATTCATGGAAATCGATCCGTTTGCCGGTAAACGCAAGGAATCATCCCGATTGCCCCAATATTTAATAAAAGCGATATTCGGATGTGCGACAGCGGTCGCAACAGAATCAGACATATACCCTCATAGATGGTTGATAATTTGCTACGGTAAGTTTATCATGGACCGCAACCGTTGCAATAAGAAGTTTTGCTTCTGACTCTTTTCTATAAGATTTTCAATATTGATCAGGAAACCGGGGCTTTTAGAGAAATTATTGGTTGTTCTCGATTGATTTTCAAACATCCCGGTTTGCTTCTGTATTCATGCGACAGACGATGCATTGATTTGAATAAAAATCTCACGTTATAATCAAATTCAAATCTGATTGATCAACCGCGGGGAAATCTTTTGAACATCCTTTTCGTCGGGAACTGTACACCTTATTTTTCGAGCGGCATTGTCCGGGCAAAACGGTTTTTTCCGTCTCTTTCGGAGGCGGGTATTTCCTATGATTGGATGGAGATTAATGCCGCTGCCGTACAACGTTGGCTCGAACGATTGGATCGATCGATCTTCGGAAAACAAAAAATAACCGATTTGATCTTTCGATCGCTGATCCACGGGCTCGGATTACCATATTATTGGGTTCAGGTCTTGCGGATCTTGAGACAACAATCCCGTTACGATGTGATTTTCTTTCAGTCTGTACTCTTACCTCCCCGGGCGATGCGATACTTGGCGAAACAAAATTCAAAAATCATTTTCGATTATGATGACGCTCTCTATGTGAAGCATGAATCAAAGACCCGTGGAATGATTCAATATGCGTGGAAAGTATTTGCCGGGAGCCATGCACTTTATGACTTTGCGAAAGCGATCAATCTTTCGACGATTTTATTGCCCAGCAGTATACCGGTTGAAAAATATTCCGTCGAAGCCACACAGGAACCCCATTCTCCGCTGCGGATCGGTTGGATCGGAGGACCTTCAACCCTGAATCAGTTGGAAATTGTAGTCGACCCGTTAAAGAATATGCTTGCTTCCGGCATCGATTTTGAGCTGTTGATCGCCGGATCAAAAAATCAGCCGATTCCTCTGAGCAAAATCGAAAAATTGCATATACTTGAAATTCCGGAATATTCGGATGACGATATTCCGGAAATTGTCAAAAAAATGGATATCGGCATCATGCCGCTATTTGACACCCCGGCGGAACAGGGAAAATGTGCCATGAAAATGTTGATTTATATGGCCGGAGAACTACCGGTGGTTGCCAGTCCGGTCGGTGAGTCGTTCTATATTGTTCGGGAAGGTCAAAACGGTTTTCTTGCCGAAACAGCAGCCGAATGGGAAGCCAAACTCAGTCGTTTGATAGGGGACGCAGACCTCAGAAAAAAAATCGGCAAAGCCGGCAAACAGACCGTTACGGAGAGGTATTCACAGGATATTATTTTTCGGAAAATGATTTCGGAGATTTTTCCGGATGAGTCGATAAAAAATGAACCATACGCGAATCGCACATAAACAAACGACGGAATGGCAGGATCAAGAACAAATAGGTCGGAGGCAAAAAAATGACATTCGATGAATCCCTCAGCTCGGAACGCAGTCAACTAAGCGCCTTTTTCGATGAAGGAGTAAGAAACCGACGCATGCTGTCACAAGCTGCCTTTCAGCTTTCCGACATCGCATCAAGCAAAGGTTGGAAATTCATTTGTTATTGTCGCCAGGTCAAAGCAATTTTCTCAAATTCCGAAGTTCATTTTCTCCCGAAAATACGCAATTTTTTGACTGCTACTGCCAAGATTGTCGGTTTGAATCATTCAGATATATTCCGCCCCGGTCCGACAAGTTCTTCCCCAGTGTCACCGGAAGAGCTGCAAATAAGGTTATTCGGTGAGAAAATTGAAAAAAATTCCGAGATCGCTGTCGTCCTTCACCTTTTTTATGTCGGCCTTTGGCCGGAAATAGCGGAACTGCTATCCGATATTCCCGAACCCTTCGATCTTTTTATCTCTTTACCGAAAGAACAAAAGAATTTTCGCTCGGAAATTCAAAAATATTTTCCGAACGCCCATATTTATATCGCTCCCAATCGCGGACGGGATATCGCTCCGTTTTTAGAGATTTTTCGGGCAATCTTCCCGTTAGACTATCAATTTCTCTGTAAGCTCCATTCAAAGAGATCGACTCATCTTTCCACGGGTGAAAATCGAAGACAATCCCTTTTCTCTGAATTGATCGGTTCCGAACAGCGCGTGAACGAAATTTTACAACTGTTTCGGCAAAATATCGAAATCGATATGGTCGTTCCGAAGGGATTTCTTACCGGCGGGATCGACATCGATACTTTTACCAATCGGAAGAATTTGGAGACCCTTGCCGGCCTGTTGAATATCCCGCTACATGATTATTATTTCGAATATCCCGCCGGATCCATGTTTTGGTGCCGTCCCGGTTGTTTGGAAAAACTTGCCGGTTCCGGAATTCGAACAGCGGATTTTCCGCCGGAACGGGGACAGTTAAACAATACGCTTGCACATGCCGTTGAAAGAATCTTTGGATTACTGGTAACGGACGAGGGCCGTCAGTTGATCGATACATCTGTTTTTCAATCATATTTGAATCGAAAAGAAAAGCACTGAAAATAAAAAAGACCCGGTAGTTTTCATGAAGATACCGGGCTTTTTTTCGAAATCAATTTGATTCATTTGCTTCTTCCAGAACAGCGCCCAACGCTTTAACGATTTGCAACGCTTGATCGCGCGTAATATAGATATTCGTTTCACCGCCGTAAAAAACTTTCTCATCTTCCGGGCAGTCCTCTGTAAATCTTAGGCAAATATTGTCCTCAAATTCCGAATCTTCTTTATCGAGGAAAATTTCCAATTCCAGACTGTTATCCAAGAGTTTAATGGACATATATTCCTCCTTTCGACAATCCTCTCCTTCCATTATTATACCCAAAAGGAATGACGATGTCTTCCTTAATTCGTTTAGCTCTGCGAAATCGCTATAAATATTAATCGAATCCACTTATAATAAAGAAAAATGAATAAGCGGAGGGAAATCAATGAACATTCATCCAAATTATTTTTATTCAAAGAATGACGAATGGGTTTCTGTCGAAGGAAATAAAGCTACAATCGGAATTTCGGATTATGCACAGGATTCGCTTTCTGACATTGTATTTGTCGAAATCAGCGTTTCCGCCGGGGATTCACTTGCGGCGGAAGACAATATCGGAACCATTGAATCCGTCAAAGCCGCATCGGATATCTACACTCCCGTCGCAGGCACCGTTACGGAGATTAATAATAAGGTAATCGATTCACCCGAGCTGCTGAATCGGGATCCTTTCGGAGAAGCCTGGCTGATCAAATTAAGCAGCGATACAGGGTTTGATACTTCTCATTTAATGGACGCAGACGCATACCGAAAATATTGCGAAGATCGAGGTTGAACCATGTTTATTCCGCATACGGACGCCGATCGTGAAAGTATGCTGGCAGCGATCGGGAAAAAAGACCTGAACGAATTATTTGATGTCGTTCCGGAAAAATATCGTTTTCCGAAATTGAATTTACAACCGGGATTGACGGAACCGGAAGTCACCTTTCTGCTCGATGAAATTTCATCAGCCAATCTATCCCTGGATCATACAGCCTGTTTCACCGGTGCCGGTGCTTATCATCATTATATTCCCGCCGCAATCGATAATCTCATCAGTCGCGGCGATTTTTATACCGCTTATACCCCTTATCAACCGGAAATCTCGCAGGGTACATTGCAAGCTGTTTACGAATATCAAAGCCTGATGGCTCGATTAACCGGCATGGAAGCCTCTAACGCCTCTCATTATGACGGTGCGACAGCCTGCGCCGAAGCCGGTATTTTGGCTTATCACCAATACCACGGGAAAAGGAAGAAAATTTTGGTATCTGCGGGACTGCATCCGCATTACCTGCTAACCCTGAAAACCTATCTGCAGGATTTCGACGGAATGCAGATCGAATGTCCGAAAGCCGCATCCCTTGATGAAATTAATCCGCAACGGTTGGAAGAGAAAATAGATACGGATACCGCGGTGGTCTTGGTTCAATATCCGGATTTCTTCGGACAAATTCAGGATTTCAGCGAGCTTGCAAAAGCCGTTCATGAAAAAGGATCCTTGCTCTGTGTCTGTATCAACCCCATTGCGTTGGGACTGCTGAAAACTCCCGGTGAGATGGGCGCCGATATCGTCGTCGGTGAAGGTCAGCCGCTGGGAATTCCGCTTTCTTACGGCGGCCCTTACCTCGGAATATTCACCACGCGAAAAGAATTAATCCGCAAAGTATCCGGAAGAATCGTCGGTGAGACGGTAGACAATCGAGGGCAACGGGCCTATGTGCTGACATTAACAGCCCGAGAACAACACATTAGGCGGGAGAAAGCCACCTCCAATATTTGTTCCAATCAGGGATTAAATGCATTGACTGCAGCCATTTACCTTTCATTGCTCGGGCGGAACGGATTACAGGCAGTGGCAAAATTATGCTACGACAAAGCGCACTATACCGCAAAGGAGATCAGTAAGATTCACGGATATCGTATCCTGAATCAACGGCCTTTCTTCCATGAATTCGTCGTATCCTGTCCTCAGGCGCCATCAGATATAAATCAACATTTACTGGATCACGGAATGATCGGCGGGTATGATCTCTCCGAAGAATATCCGATGCTGGGGAATGCTATGCTGATTGCGGTGACGGAAATGATCAATAAGGAAGATATTGATGATCTCTGCGAACTGCTGAAGGAAGGAGAGCATCATGGACGCCACTGAGAAAACGATTTTTGAACTTTCGGCGAACGGCAGAAAAGGTTTTCGCTTCCCCTCATCGGATGTGCCGGCAAGTGATTTGCCGGAGTCTTTACTGCGAAAAGAGTTGCCGCTGCCGGAACTTTCCGAGGTAGACGTCGTTCGTCATTACACGCGTTTATCCCGCCTTAACTATTCTTTGGACAACGGAATGTATCCGTTGGGTTCCTGCACCATGAAATACAATCCGAAAATCTGCGAGAAAGCTGCCCGAATATCCGCATTTGCCAATCTGCACCCTTTACAACCGATCGAATCGGTACAGGGAGCGATCCTGATTCTTTATGAAATGCAAATCATTTTACAGGAAATCAGCGGATTCCCGGCTTGTTCGCTCACGCCGGCCGCCGGTGCACAGGGAGAATTCGGCGGCGTAAAAATGATCGCCGCTTCGCTTCGCGACCGCGGGGAAATGCAAAGAAGGATCATGTTAATCCCGGACAGCGCACACGGGACCAATCCGGCTTCGTCCGTCATGAGCGGCTTTGAATGCCTTGCGGTCCGTACCGATGAACGCGGCAATATCGATTTGAATGATCTCACATCCAAATGCAACGAGCAGCTGGCCGGAATCATGATTACCAATCCCAATACCCTCGGATTGTTTGATGAAAATATTGTCGAAGTGATCCGTATCGTTCATCAAGCCGGCGGATTGGTTTACGGTGACGGCGCCAATATGAATGCCTTGTTGGGGATCGTTAAACCGGCCGAACTGGGATTCGACGTCATGCATTTTAATCTGCATAAAACTTTTGCCACCCCGCACGGCGGCGGCGGACCGGGCGCCGGTGCCATCTGCTGTACGGAGCAGTTGAAGGCATATCTGCCGGGTCCGATCGCGGATATTTTGGAAGAAGCGACCGAAGAAGTACCCCCGCTTTACGGATACCGTATGCCCGAAAAAAGTATCGGAATGCTGCGATCTTTCTGGGGTCATTTCGGAATTATTGTCCGGGCTTATTGCTATTGTATGATGTTGGGGGCGGAAGGATTTCGACAGGTCGCCGAATATGCTACTTTAAACGCCAATTACCTGATGGAAGCATTGAAACAGGATTACCCGTTGCCGTTTGATCGCACCTGCATGCATGAATTTGTTCTGGATGTAAAATGGCCGGATGCACCCGGAATACGGGCATTGGATGTTGCCAAACGTCTGATGGACTACAAATTTCATCCTCCGACAAACTATTTCCCATTAATCGTTCACGAGGCTTTGATGATCGAACCGACGGAAACCGAAAGCAAAGAGACGCTGGATGATTTCATAAGAGCCATGAAAGCGATTGCCAAAGAGGCACGTGAAAATCCCGAATTATTGCATCGGGCTCCGGTGGAAACGCCCTTCGGACGAATGGACGAAGTGAAAGCAGCCAGAGATTTGAAAATAGCCGAGTAATGGAATAAAAACAAACCGTTGTCATTCCGCGGGCCTTTTCGAAAGAAGGAGGGGATTTTTTTTGAAACCGGCAAAAACCTTACCCATCCGATTGAAAGGTTCCCCGTGGAATGACGATTTGTAATCAATTAACCGATATGATATAAAGAGGAAAAATGAGAGACATAATTGACACGAAAACCGATATTGAGATTAAAACATCCCCAAAAATTCCCGCCGGAGCAATCCGGCTGCAGATCGTCAGCGGAGCAAAAAGTGAATTATTAAAGGAAAAAGGGGATTCGGTTGTCGAAAAGGAAAAAACAAAAACAACCGTTTCTTTCTACACCGGTGAAAAAATCAATGCCGATACATACCGCTCCCTCGGAGGAATCATCGCGAAATGGATCAAGAAGAACGGCATCAAAACCGCGGCGCTTCAAATCCCCGCCGATCTGAACGACAAAGATCATAAAGCTTTGTTGGAAGGGTTGTTGTTGGGTTCGTTTTCCTTTGACAAGTACAAGAAAAAAGAGGATCCCGTCGATTCCGTCATTTATCTTGATCCTTCGGAAGAAATATTGTTGCAAACATGTAAGACGGTTTGTGATGCGGTGAATATGGCACGGGAATGGGCACATGAACCGGCTGCGATCATTAATCCTCAGACACTTTCCGAACGAGCGCAAAAATTTGCAAAACAATTCGGCTTGAATTGCAAAATTTTGGATGATAAGCAATTAATTGAAATGGGAGCCGGCGCCATCGTAGCGGTCGGTCAGGGAAGTAAAACGCCTTCCCGCATGATCATTCTCGAATATAAAGGAACGGAAAAAGAAAAACCGGTCGTATTAGTCGGCAAAGCGCTTACATTTGATTCGGGCGGCTATTCGATTAAACCAGGCGACAGCATGGTCGGGATGAAATATGATAAGTGCGGAGCGATGGCTGTCCTGGGAGTTTTGAGAGCCGCTTCTCAGTTGAAAATCGCGACCCCGATTATCGGAATCATCTGCGCCGCAGAGAATATGCTGAGCCAAAATTCTTATCGTCCGGATGATATTCTGATCAGTCTCTCCGGTAAAAGTATTGAGGTGATCTCGACCGACGCGGAAGGGCGGTTGGTATTGGCAGACGGATTAACATATGCCCAACAAAATTTCAGCCCGCAAGCCATCATCGACCTGGCAACCCTTACCGGCGGATGTGCCGTCGCTTACGGGCATGTACGAGCCGGAGTGCTCACAAATAATCAATCTCTTTATCGAGAATTGTTTGAATCGGGGGAAAGGACATGGGAACGCATTTGGCAACTGCCCAATGATGAAGATTATGCCAAGTTGATTAAAGGAAAAGATGCGGATATTAAAAACTCAGGCGGTCGTCTGGCTTCTCCCGTAACCGGGGGAATGTTCCTGAAAGAATTTGTTTCCGATGAGGTCCCATGGGCGCATTTGGATATAGCCGGCGTCGCCGACCTTGATGAAGGAACCGATTATTCCGTCCCCGGTGCCACCGGCTTTGGGGTTCGTCTGTTGATCGATTGGTTATCGAATCGAAATCAGTAAAAAAATCATTTAGCGGTAAAAAAGAGGAGGCGGGTGAATTGATTCCCCGCTTCTTCTTTTTTTACTCAGTTGATCGAATCAATTGTCCCTCTCTGAAGAGATTTTCAGACATTTTTCAAAATCCTTCATTTTGGCGCGATTCCTGCACGCATAGAAGACATCGGTTAAATATTTCCCGAAAAGTTTTCGGGAAAATAAAGGAAAATCGATAAATGGCATTGATATTGCAACATAGAAATCAAACCCAAATTATTGGGGGACGGAAATAAGAAATTATTATTTCGAAAGAAATGAGGTCATAATCTAATGAAAAAACAAACACTTTCCATCTTATTGGCTCTGGTATTACTCCTGAGCATATCCATATTCCCCGTATTTGCACAGGAATTAAGCGAGGATGAAGTCTCCGGTTATTTTGGCGCAATTGAAGACTGGACGACCCAAGATCTCGCTTTAGCCGGTGTGGATTCGGAAGCAGTCGATTTGACTGAATTCGAAGCCAAAAGTGTTGGGAATCCGGTTCCGACGGCTGAATTAACGGACGAAGTAACTGTTGAAGGCGAAAAAGGCGTCGATTTACAGGCAAAATCGATCATTGATCCGGCAACAGTCACACTTTCCGGTGAATTTGTCGCTTGCGGAGACGGAAAAATCAAAATTGAAATCGGTCTAAAACGAACCGCTGACAGCAGCTCGACCGGAATGCCCAATATGATTTTTGTGAAATCGGTTATTGTGACGATTGGTACCACCGATTACGAATTACAGAACTGTAAATCTCAATATGGGGATGCCTGCAGCAAAGTCTATTTGGATGCGAGCGGGAACGCAACTTTAACTGGCTATGTTGAAATTCCAAGAGTTTTAGATACCACTCCGGTTTCTTTTGATGTCGAGATTAACTATTCAAAAACTGCTCACGGAGCATTGGAAACTCCAGTTACCAAATCGGGAGGAAGCGCTACATCAACAAAAGATTTATGCGCGACAGAAGGCGTGGACGTGGTTGCGACCAAAGGCATTTATGAACAATGCGGCGGGAAAGCCTCTTTCAAAGCCGATATCGAAGTGCCGGATGAGGACGGACCCGAATGCCTTGTTCCCGCACAAATCTATGTCGAAGGGACTTCCTACTCGAATTACACCTGCCGATATACACGCTTCGGTTCCGAAGGTTATCCTTTCGGCGGCGATTACTGCACACCGGGCAAAGCCATTCCGGTAAAACCGGGGGACAAGATCCGTTTCGAAGCGATCATCAACGATCTGACCAATCCGGTTGCCGAGACTTCCGGCGGTGCCGATTTGAATGTGGATTGGCGCTTCGGTTATAACCCGGCTATGATCAGCGGAGTTATGGAAAGCGTTCCGGGTCCCGCCGAATTATGCGATGCGAAGATTGTCCCGTTGAAACCGTTGGATTCGATGGAAGATGCGAATGATCCGATCGAACCTTCCGGTTGGTATAACACTTATGATAAAGCGGTCGTCGGCTTATATCAAAAATGCGGGAAATTTGCGGTCATGCAAATTCGACTGCGTAATGACGGGGCAAAGACCGGCTTTATTAACTTGCCGGGTTCCGTAGCTGTCAACGGTGGTGCTCCGATCGCCTTTTACTGGCTCTCTTCCGTCGCTCCACACGGAAATAAGGTCGCTCTCGGCCCGGGCGATACCGTAACTTTGGTCGGCAGAATCTGGCTCACCAACCTGATCAGTCAGACCAACAGTGACGGAGCAGCCAATGTGGCGGTGAATTTCTCGGATCTGGGATTATATATGACCGGCAGTTTATTCTCGGACAGAGTGAATTGGCGCTGTTACTGATCACGGTCCGTCAAGATCAATCATCATTTTCCGGATGGGAATTCCCATCCGGAATTTTTTTTAATTTCCTGGGTTTCCGAAGTACCGCAGAGAATGAACCCCTTATCTGGAAACATCTTCCTCTTTTCGGTTTCCCAAACGCTCTCGCAGACCTCATGTACCAAATGTTTGACCGTCCTCATGGATTAAGATATAATTCTTTGGCTATTAAAGAAAAAATATGATGGCAGGAGTGGTGGCATGCCGGAATGTGCCGGTTTTTCAAAGCGTTTAGGATAAATTTTTTGAAAAGCCTGAACTGAACCCCGGGGGAACCCATACGCCGATCTCTGCCGTTATTCAAAATTGAAAGGAAAGTAAATGTCAACCAAACGAACTTACCAACCCAAAAAACGACGTCGCCTTCGTGTGCATGGTTTCCGTGAACGGATGGAAACAGCGAGCGGTCGAGATGTTCTGAAGAGACGTCGAGCCCGCGGTCGTCATAATTTGACCGTTTCGATGAATAATCATGTAAAGCGTATTCGCTGGTAGTATTTCAGAAGCATGACTTTTCGCAACAAATTTTTGAACAGAACTATCCACGTATAAGTGGAGCGTTTGCTAAATTGAAACGTAAAAAGCGTCTGAATCGATCAGATGATATCCAAAGGGTGAGACAAAGAGGGAAATCTTTTTCTCACCCTATGGTGGTATTAACCACATTAATGGATCCGAATATCGGTGAATCGAAAATCGGTATTATTGCCACCAAATCCGTGGGGGGAGCCGTATCAAGGAATCGGTCAAAACGCCTGATTCGGGCGGCCATCGAACCTTATACGGATCAAATTAAACCCAACTATCATCTCGTTTTGATAGCCCGCAAACCGATTTTAGAAGCCGATATCGAAAACGTTTCCAAGGCGGTTTACAGTTTGTTGAAAAAAGCCGAAGTTCTGCTGCCTTCTTCGCAATAAAATGATTCACATCGCACAAAAAGATAAAATGATTCGGGCAATTTCCTCTCTTTTCAGAAGGAAAGAAAGCGATTGTTCACAGGATGCTTATGCCGGCGAACCTCGTCTGAGCGAGCTTCCGTTTCGCATTTCAAATTTGCCCCGTTTTTTCTTTTTGATATTAATTCGTATTTATCAAAATACAATATCAAAGTTGCTGCCCGCAAACACCTGCCGATTTTACCCTTCCTGCTCTCATTATGCTTATCAAGCGATTTATAAATACGGAGCATTCAAAGGCGTACCGATGGCAATTTGGCGTGTTCTGCGTTGCAACCCGTTTAACCCCGGCGGATTTGACCCGGTTCCGTAAAGAATCCTCCGATAAGGAAATTCAATGAAGAGAAAAAAACAATTTTTACTGGTATTGCTGATGATCCTCACAACAATGATTCTCAGCGGATGTGCCGGAAATTCGGCGATGAGCAATGCGGTCAGCTGGCCGGGATTGTCAGCCGATGACGAGACGGTTTATGTCGCATACACTTCTTCCGTTCAAGCCGTTTCTAACGGAAAATTGCTCTGGAAATATCCGGCGGAAGCCCAAAACGGGATGATGTTTTTTGCCGCCCCTACGATTTATGACGGGAAAATTTATACCGGAACATATCAAAACGAAGTTCATATTTTGGATCAAAATGACGGAACGCTGATTACCAAGATCACTTTGGAGACCAACAAGAATAAAATCCTTGCCTCTCCGGTAATCGCAGACGACATGCTTTTCATCGCTTCAAATAATGGTTCGGTCTACGCTTACACTTTGGATAACTTAAGCGTTCCCGTCTGGCAAACGAACCTTTCCACCGAAATATGGGTCAGTCCATTCGTGTCAGACGGAAAGGTCTATGTCACAACACTCGATAAACGATTCCTGGTTTTGGATGAAAAAACCGGAACAATCGAGAAAGCACTGTCCATAAGCGGCGCTGTGATGGGGAAATTGGTATTCGCGAATGATCGGATCTATTTCGGAACGTTAGGAAAAGAAGTGGCTTATTTTGATCCGGCTACGGAAGAAATCAAAACGGTGATGCACACCAACGGGGAAATTTGGGCATCGCCGCTGATCATCGATGGCAAGATTATCGTCGCGGACATGTCCGGATACCTTTATTGCAATGAGTCGGAATCCGGGAAATCTATATGGCAGATTAAAGCCGTTTCCACCGACAAAGTGGGATTTATCGCAGATCCGATCCTCCTCCAAAACGGGAATCTTCTGGCGGTCGCGGAAGACGGCAACCTGATGGTTTATGATACGGATGGGAAATCGGTAAACAGTCGTCTGATTAATGGGAAAACAATGAGCTCGCCGGTTGTTATCGGTGAATCATTTGTCGCCGGTTTGATCCCCGGAGATGCACTCTTGAGAAGTTACACATCGGATCTGAAAGAAGATTGGTGGTATATCGAAACAGTCGAATCGACCGCACTTACACCGACCGCGGAAGTCAGCCAAGAAACCGTCACAGAAACACCGGCAAAATAGGAGGGAATGACTATGTGGCAATCTTTTGTAAATATCTTTCTGAATATTTTGCTCTATATCTATAAACTGGTCGGGAATTTTGGGGTCGCGATCATCTTATTTACGGTCCTGATTAAACTGATCACCTATCCGTTGATGCGAAAGCAGATCCAAAGCTCAACCAAAATGATGGAGCTGCAAAAATCTCCCGAATACCTCGAAATGATGGAGAAGTACAAAGGAAATCAGGAGAAACTGGCAGAAGAGCAAATGAAACTTTATAAAAAGTTCGGAGTAAATCCTACCGCTTCCTGCCTGCCGACACTGATACAGCTTCCGATTATTTTCGCATTATATCAAGCCATTATCGCGGCAATCGTATCGACTCCGTTGGGAATGTTGGATTTGACAAAACGCGCTTTTTCCGGCTTTTTACAAATCGGTGAAATATTCCCGATCAATCCGAATTTCTTGTGGATGAATTTGGGGCAACCTGAAAGATTGTACATTCAGGGGATCTCCTTCGGCATACCGGTTTTGGCGATTCTGGTTGTAATCACGACCATTATGCAAACCAAACTGACCGTCCCGCCGACCAATCCGAATGACAAGAACGCAGCCAGCGGAGCCATGATGACCGGTATGATGAATATTTATATGCCGCTTCTGATGGGTTTCATGGCTTACACATTAGCCTCCGGTCTTTCGCTCTATTTCTTGATTTCAAACATTTTTACGATCGTACAATATGGTGTGGAAGGAAAATTAAATTGGAAAGCTTTAAAGTTCGGTAAACCGCAAATGCCGAAATTAGCTACACCGGCCGAAAAACCGGTAACAACTTCCCGTCCCGTTGCCAGTGCCAATCCCAAAAAATCGATAACGCCCAATTTAGCGGAATCGGGGATAGAACCCGCGGAAGAGAAGATTGATTATCGTGAGTTCAAAAACAAGAAAAAACCGAAGAAAAAGTGACGACAGAGTAGATAAGGCAATATAGACTATGGACAATCAAATGGAATTTTCAGCAGGGACTGTGGATGAAGCAATTGAAAAAGGGCTAAAAGCTCTGGGAAAAACACGGGGTGAGGTCGATATTGTTGTGATCGATTCGGGAGCAAAAGGGATCTTTGGAATCGGCTCAAGGCCGGCTTCCGTAAGCTTGAAGGTGAAGGAATCGGCAGCCAAAGCTCCGCAATCGGAATCTTCTCAAACCGGCCGAACCGTCAAACCGGAATCCGATAAAATATCGGCAAAAGAAATCAGCGAAGAGCTTCCCGGCGATGTGAATGAAGCGGATACAACCGAAGCGGAATCCGAAAATGAGGAAGAGAAGACCGCCGGCGAAGAGTTGGTCGATGAAACCGCATTGAAAGCCACTGTGACGGTCGTCGAAGACTTAATAGACAAAATGCATATCAAGGCAAGTGTGACCGGACGGATCGGAAAACTTGAAACATCCGGCAATCAGGAAATGATTCTTGTCGATATCAAAGGGGATGATTTATCTTATCTGATCGGTCGCCATTCCGAGACATTGAATGCATTCCAATATATAACAAGTTTAATTGTCGGACGTGAATTGGGCCATTGGGTACCGATGATGATCGACGTGCAAGGATACCGAGAACGACGGGAACGTCAACTACGACAAATGGCTATTCACATGGCGGATCAAGTTACTCGCTCCGGCCGAAGAATTTCTCTCGAACCGATGCCCGGAACGGAAAGAAGAATTATTCATCTCGCATTGCGAGATCGAAATGATATTTATACCGAAAGCGTCGGGGAAGAACCCAATCGAAAAGTGGTCATTTATCCGAAAAACTAATCGGAAGAAAGAGGGGGCTTTTTGAAAAAGCCCCCTCTTTCTTACTCGGCGGGATTTATCCGTTGATAAACTCCCATCACCGCATATCCGTCCACCATAAAGGTCTTCATCACGGCAAAATCCGGAATTTGGTAATCGTTCCCCGGTGTATTTTTATAACTGTAACACAAATAATCGGCATTTTTCATCTGCCAGACCGGTGTAAAGCGCTTTCGAACCGCTTCCGGCATGCGCAATAAGGTAATTTCAGCCGATCCGTAAGTTAAATCACTATTTACCCCGACCCGTATCTCACCCACCTGAACCGCATTGTATAAATATAATAGACAGCTTTTGGACGCTACACCCCAATAATCTCGCGTGAAATCTTCCGCATAATTCTTTCCGATCTCATTAAAATAGACAAAATCCAGCGGATGATTTTTTATCATCCACCATCCTGTATTGGCAAAGGAAAGCAGGCAAAGCGAAAACACGATTCCGTTTTTGATTTTCATTTTTGTTTTGCCGGAGATTTTGAATTCAATCAGATCGTTTAATCCGCACACAGAGATATAAATGAACGGCGCATAAAGGAAATAAACATGCCGCCAGCCATGATAAATGGTGCCTTTTGAAATAACAATCGCCATGATCGCAATCACAAAAAGCAAAAAGTTCATTATGTCAAATGCAAGCTCAAACCGAGTATCGGAGTCTTTCAGCGATTGAATTTTGAATGGCAAAAATGCCGATCCGATCACAAAAAGCGCCAAATAAAGAACCGGAACGGTAATTCCAATCCAGACCGGCAAATAATACCAGACATCGCGCGGAGCAACAAATCTTCCCATAAATAACTCGGCATCGCCGATTACAGGCTGATCGACCGCTACTTTCAATCCGCCAATAATTTGTTGAAAATCCGATTCCCATAAAAACGGTGTCAAAATAAAAAACCAAACGATAGATGCAATGGAGGTCAGAAAAGTTTGCCGAAGTATTTTTTTTCGGTTTTTCGGATCCGTAATCATATCGAAAATTGCGATTCCGGCAAATGCCGGCAGAAGAATAAATCCGTAAAATCGCGTATTGGCAGCCAATCCGAACGCAAACCCAAACAGGACCAAACCGTATTTTTTCCGATCCAGTTGATAAAAACCGATTCCCAATAAACTGATCAGAAACCAACTTAAAAATAGAATATCCTTGCAGTTATAAAAAGATTCCGCAAATATTCGCGGAGAAAGAACGAGCATAAGCGTCCCGGTCAAAGCAATTAACGGATTCCGGAAACGTTTTTGCAAAAAAAGGTAAAACAGAATGGCAGCCAGAAAAAAATTTAAAAAATTATAAAAGCGCCGAAAATTCAAAAATTCACCGACATCCAATGAGATTCCAGGCAAGTAATTGACAAAAAAAGTCGGTAACATTGCAGCACTGCCATAGATTCGATCTTCATACGTTGCCAGATCGGGAAGTGCGGCAAAATTTCCGTACAACGGAATATTCAATCCGGAGATATCTTCCAACATGGGGATCTTAGAGAAGACATATTTAAGTTGGATCATCCCGGTTTGAATCTCAATTAATTCGTCGGTATATCCTCCGTAATCATCGTGAATAACGATACCGATTCCCAACAACAAAATAAAAAAAACAACCGTAACAATTTTCCAAAAATTTGTAAGGGTTGTTTTCTTTATATTTTTCCAAGCCATAAATGTCAATCTTTTCCAAACGAAGCGACAATACGCAATATATCAAATCCTTCGGCATACTTTCGCTCACAAATCGCCCCGTTCCGAATCAGTGTCGCGCGGGTGATCTCCGGGTCAAAATAATATTTGGATTGATAAGTTTGATAACATCGGAGCGATTCAATCTTGCGGTTAACCTGTTCTTCGGTTACGGAAACCAGAAAACTCGGGAAAAAGCCGTAGCTGCTGCGAATCACATCAAAACCCAAAACCGTTCTTCCTCGAAAAGCCCGCAGTGCCTCTTCCGTTACCGTTTTATGATCCTGATGAACATCGGCGGAAGTATGGACAAACACAATATCCGGCTGAAACTCTCGTTGCAACTTGACCATCTCTTCCAGAATTTCCTGCCGAAAAAAAGGAAACCGGCGGGTTTCATAAGCCAATAACGATACCCGATCCGGCTTTACTCCCAGCGCTGCCATAGCGGCGAAATGTTCATCGGGCAGATTCTTCAGTGCCGGATCTTTTTGATTATCGGAAAGTGTGACACAGCGTACCTCCGTCTGAGAGGCGATTTGGGCGATGAACGCACCGCAACCCAATTCGATATCATCCGGATGGGCGCCGATAAATAGAATCCGCTTGCCGTAAAATCGCATTTCGCTCATATTATTTGGTCCCGATAAAACCACCGACCACTTTGGTCATCACCAATTCTCCGTCCCTTTTGATTCGTTCGTCGGCGACTTTCAAGATCTTTTGCATCATTTTCTCAAATTCATCCGAATTTTCAAACAGGGATGTCCATAACCGGCGATCTTCCGATAAGCTGGCACGCGTATATGCGATGAACGGACCCGGCTGCTTGAAAATCAGAGGGTTTTCAAAGATATGACTTTCGACTTTCGAAAATGTCTGTGCGATGGCATCATAAATCTCGGTGCTGTAGCGGGAACTTCCGGGCATGGGAGGAATTTCTTTACCGGTTGCCTCACGAATAATGTCGTAGAACACTTTCTTGTTGTCCGGCATCGGTCCGGTGGTAAAAATTCGGCCTCCCGGTTTCAGAACACGGTGCATTTCCCGAATGGTAAAAGGAATGTCACTCGCATAATAAATTGCGAAGCAACAGGAAACCAGATCAAAAGTTTGATCGTCAAAAGGAAACCGTTTATCAAAATCCAACGGAATCACTTTGAAAGGGCTGCCCAGTTTTACATTTTCCAGCTCGGCTTGATCCAACAGTTCTTGGTTCACGTCACCGCCGGTGATATCACAGTCACCCTTTAAATATTTATAAAACGAAATACATTGCTTGCCCCCGCCGCAAGCCACATCCAAAATCTTTATTCCGGGTTTCAGATCCAGTGTATCCAACATCCATTGATCAATATCTTTACTGCCGTATTTATTATGGATATCGATCCTGGTCAACAGATCGTTGGTCGTCTCCTGATAATTGATTTTCATTTTTTCTCCCAATTTTCAAATTTAATGAATATTACCCATTTTACCAAATAACGATTTCAAGAAGATTTTCTGATACACCTTTCGGAATCATAGAAAGATACCGGAGAATCCTAACAGCCATCTCGGTGAATTCAAAAACTCTTCCGGCGCAGCTAACAAACCCGGAACCGTCCGGAAATTTCTCCGGCTCAAGGTTTAATATAAGCGAATCCTTTTTCCTGACGTTCAGCCAGTTCGACCACTCCCGCCGGAACAATGATAACCGCTTCCGGCAGTTCCTCTCTCCGAAACCCGAACTTCCGCAATGCATTGTTACAAGCCGCAAAACGGATTCCTTCTCCAACCAATTCCGCGAACAGATCGTTTGTCGATGCCTCTTGAATATAAAATTTGACACCGGCGGAATTCGCGAGTACCTCAATTTCCGCTTCCGGTTCGGCATTTAGAAAATTCCGAACATTTTCCAAAGCGAGTTGCCATTTTTCCGGTTCATCTACATGAAAAATTACTTTCATTTTTTCTCCTTTTGGGAACAAACAATTTTGGTCCGCATCGCCGGCTGCCTTTGGGAACTGCCGATATCCGTCCTTAACTTCAAGGCTATTGAGCTTTTTCGGAATTTTCGTCGACGGTGGTTGAAAAAATGCCGCGATCCTGAATTTCCTTTAATATTTTCTGCTTGATCAATTGCTGTCCGGCGCCCTGATTCCCCGATATCGTTTCCGCGGCAACTTGTACCGTGTAATTTGAATCCGCTAAGCCGTCGATCCCGGAAAAAGCGGGGGCAGCCGTGAAATAGTCAACCTCTTTTCGGCATTCTTCGGATATTTTTTCAATCATGGCGCCGATTTCGTCCGGTTTTATGGCATACGGGACCGGGAATTTAACATTAATTTTGATCGGATGGGTGGAATAATTCGTCACTTGTTGCACCAGGCTGTTGGGGATCAAAGTAATCGATCCGTCGTCATCCCGCACCTTGATTTTTCTTAACCCGATTTCTTCCACCGTACCGGTGACCGATCCGATGGTCAGGTAATCACCAATGTTGAACTGATCCTCCAAAAGAATAAAGAGCCCGCTCAGGATATCCTTCACCAATGTTTGGGCACCCAATGCAATGGCGATACCACCGATCCCGGCTGTCGCAATAATCGAACTGGTATTGATACCGAACAAATCTAAAATAAAAGTAATTGCGATGAAATAAATAATGAATTTGACGAAGCTATTCAAAGCCGAAAAAACGGTGATCTTTTTGCTTTCCGGTACCTTCGGAAATTTATGGGATGAAAAACGTCTGAGAGCTTTATTAATTATCAAAAGAACGATCTTCATCACGGCATAAATAAGAATCGCCAAGATGATCTTTCCCAATAAATTGGTTTTTCCCAGATCATCAAGAAATAAATTTTGGATGGAATGAATCAGTTGACTCATCATATACCGATCCTGTTCTGAAGTGAAAAGCTGAAACCTGTACCGGCAGGGCTGAGCTTAGTTTAACGCCTCACGCAGCTTTTCCGCATTTTCGGTCATAATGCTGAGATAGGTAATTCCTGAATCGATATCCTCCTGCGAGACATTATGAGCGGAATGGAGCAGCATGGTTTTGGCTCCGGTCGCATCAGCAATCGCATCGGCGATCTTATGCGTGGAAAATTCGATATAAAAAACAACCGGAATTTTTTCCGTTTTTACCTTGTCAATGAGAAATGCCACGGTCGAAGCGCTGGGTTCGACTTCCGCACTGCAGCCGGGAAAAGCCGCATAATATTCCAATCCGTATTCTTCCGTCAGATAACGGAAAGGGAATCGATCGCCGACAATAATGATCTGACGCTTAGCGGATTTTACAATGTCCCGAAAAGTATGATCCAGCTCTTGTAATTTCTGATCGAGTGCCGCGCGATGACTCTCAAAATCAGGCGTATGAGCGGGATCCGATTCGGTTAATGACGCAGTGATGGCATCCGCCATCTTGATTGCGTTCAGCGGAGAAAGCCAGATATGTTCATCATATACGACATCGGTTTCATCGGATGATTGGGATTCCTTTTCCGCCTGCATTCCCGGGACAACTTCTTCCGGTAAAGCGTTTACGGAATGAATCAACACCAGTGTTCGCGGTTTTTTATCACTCAACGAGGAAAGGATTTGATCGACCCAGATATCACTTTCTCCGCCGATATAAATGAACAAATCCGCGTTTTGGATTTTCAGGATATCCCGCGGAGTCGGCTCATAAGAATGGCTGTCGGCGCCCGGTGGCAGCAGCATAGAAACTTCGGCAAAGTCACCGGCAACTGTCCGGGTGAAATCATAAATTGGAAAAATCGTCGTAAGGATGTTCAATTTTTGATCCTGTGCGCCGACGAAACCTACCTTTGCGAAGAGAATAACAAGGATTTGAATCAAAATATATATTCTTTTTTTCATATCGACGAATTATAGCATGCCTCCCATAAACGGATGGATCCCCCGGCAGTTTATATTTCCCTCGCCCGTTGGGAAAGGGTCAGGTTATGGGGAGAACTCGGCGCGGGATGTGTCCGTTTTCCCCTCGCCCGTTGGGAGAGGGTCAGGGTGAGGGAAGAGTTCGGCGCGGGACGTCGAGGACGCCGTCCGTTTTTTCCCTCGCCCGTTGGGCGAGGGTCAGGGTGAGGGAAGAGTTCGGAGCGGGACGTACGCACCTCGTACCTCGGCGTGCTTCGCAAGGACGCCGTCCCCTACGGATGTTCTTTCGGGCATGGTTATAAAAAAGGGTCGGTTTGGAACCGACCCCTACGATATTTTGTTCAAATCGGGACGTCGGGGACACCGTTCCTTATATCATGTATACACCTTGATAAACCACTCCCTGGGATATATACGAACGACCGTTTCACCGTTATAATTAATAGCATCAAGACGGAGGAGAGAGAAATCATGGAAAAGATCCGAGTTGCACTCCAGGGTGTGCAAGGCGCCCACACGACAATAGCAGTTGATAAAGCTTTCCCCGGAAAAAATGTTGAACTGGTTGTTTTCCCGACTTATGAATTGGCTTTCGAAGCCGTCGAAAATAAGGATTGTGACTACGCGGTCATTCCCATGGAAAATTCCATGCAAGGCAGCATTCATTCCAATTATTACCTCCTTGCCCGAAAATTCCTCTATATTGTCAATGAGGTCTATGTTCCCATCCATTATTCTCTGATCGGACTTCCCGATGCAAAAATCGAGGATATCTCGCTGGTCATCGCTCATCCGGGCGCATTGGAGGTTTGCCGGGGATACATCGAATCGATGCCGCGGAAACCGAATATCGAAACGGTCTACGATTCGGCTGCCAGCGTTGAAATGCTGCTGAATTTCGCCGATCCGGAAACAGCTATGGTCGGATCCAAATCCCTGGCCGATTTTCATCAGCTTGCCATCTTGGATGAAGACATCGAAGATGACCTGAATAACGTTACCCGATATAATGTTTTCGCGCGCGAACCGGTCAATCCGGGACCCGGCGGAAAGACAACGTTGGTATTCACCACCCGCCATCAGCCCGGTGCACTGCTCAACGCATTGCGCGTTTTTGCGGAACGCAAGATCGACCTGACCAAAATCGAATCCAGACCGCTGCCCGATCAACCTTACGAATATATGTTTTATGCCGATATCTCAGGCTCAATCTCCGATCCGAATGTCAAAGAGGCTATAGATGAACTCGAACAATATCATGCGCCGTGGATTCGGGTTCTCGGCAGTTATATGTCCATAAAAGATTAGGCAACTTTTACGCAATCAAACGGAACAGTCATAAAACCCGGGCAGCCTTTCGAACCCGGGTTTTATTTTCGTCATCTCCAAAAGAACGCCGAACAGATTCGATCAATAGACATTATGTACGATCTCGAAAAAGCAAGTCAGATCGCGTATATCCAAACGGCGGTTATTCTCCAACAGAACATTTCCGGAGACACGCCCGAATACCTGATGTTGATCCGTGGACAAAATCAGAGCATTGATCGCAGCTGCCCGATCCAATATCGGGGAAAAATCCAGATCCACCCGATCATCATTGGATTCGATCCGCCAAGGCATTAGAAGATGATCCGGATCGGACGGCAAAAATTTGACTTCATCCACCTTGGTCAACATCCCTTCATACAACAGAGCGTTTTCCGTCGCGGCGCTGGTATCGCCGAACCCGTAACCGAAATTGAATCCGAACCGGCCTCCTTCCACCCAACCGTTTCCGGAGCCCCAATACCAGGTATTATCGCGCGTCCAAACACCGCGTCCCCAATCAAGTGTGCCGAAAGTGTCCGATTCGTGAAAATCAACCCGGTGATCTCCGAGTGTATAAAAACCCTTCGCCGGCATACAATTGATCTTCTGATTATAATAAAAAGCCTTCGGATCCTCTTTCCAAGGAGTTGCGATGACAATCCGATCTTCAAACGGCTGAGTTAATGTGAACTCGGCATGCAAATCTTTTCCTTCCCAAAAATTTTTATATTCGAAAAAGATCGTTCGTGTCCCTTCGGTGGCGAGAAAATCCACTTTCGCCCGCTTATTTTCAAAATGACAGTGGCTTTCGTCAGCCGTTTCCGGCATCTTAAATTTTCCCATCGGGAAAGCGGTCATTATCGAACCGGTATGCTCCGTCCCGGAATCAAAATCAAGTACCGAAGCCGAAATCATCCCCATATAGCTGTTGTCGGCCAAAGTCAGCGCAATCGCATGATGATCATTTAAGATCAGATAATAATCCCACTCCTTAATTCTAAAGCGACTTGCCTTGATGTCTTTTCGCCGATAATTAAAAACCGGTTTTTTCGCCCACCCCGGTTCCCGCAGATGACCGTTTGAATCTAACAAATCCTGAATGACCGTTACTTCATGTTGCATAGGAAACCTCCTGATCGGTATCGATTTTTGAAAGATTGCAGTCGATTGAATTTTCCAAAATCGATCCGGTAAAAGAAGCGATTAAAGAACCCCTGAGGCGATTTTCTTTCTTTACCTCAAATTGTTTTTGTCCCTTTCGCTGATTCCTTGTTCCAATCGCAATAAAAACGTTTTCACGTTGAGTCCCCCGCCATATCCCACCAAGGATCCGTCGGAACCGATCACGCGATGACAGGGAATAATGATTGCAATCGGATTTCGATGATTCGCCATCCCCACTGCTCTGCCGGCTTTCGGTTTTCCGATCGCTTCGGCGATCTGACCGTAGGATCGGGTCTCCCCGTAAGGGATCCTCCGCAGCGCTTCCCAGACCGAACGTTGAAATACCGTTCCCTCCGCATCCAGCGGAAGATCAAAAGCTGTTCGTTCACCGGAAAAATAAGCCTCGAGCTGATCGACGGCTTGCGCCAACAACGGCGTATTCCGGAGCTGCCATTCGCCGGAAGGCATTGTATTCCCAAAGAACAGGCCGGTAATCGCTGTCCCATTCTCCGCGATCCCCAACATGCCGACCGGTGATTCATAAAAACAACAGGCTTTCATTATCAGCCCCTTTTCATTCCGTGATGATTATCCCTATTTCAAATATACCAAAAAAACTGCCTTCCGGCAGTTTTTTTGATTTCCATTTCAAAGAATCGGCGAAAATTAATAATTCTCGCAATGAACTTCAAAGAAAGACTGCGGATGACCGCAGGTGGGGCATTTTTCCGGAGCTTTCTTTCCGTAATGCAGATATCCGCAATTCCGGCAAATCCAAACCACTTCTTCATCTTTCTCGAAAACTTTCTTATTGTCTATATTTGCCGCCAGCTTTCGATATCGTTCCTCGTGGCCTTTTTCGACCTTTGCCACCAGCTCAAAATGGGCTGCGATTTCCGAGAACCCTTCCTGTCGGGCAGTTTCGGCGAAACCTTTATACATTTCCGTCCATTCATAATGCTCACCGGCAGCCGCATCCAACAAATTTGCCGGAGTACTCGGAATTTCTCCGCCGTGCAGATATTTAAACCATAATTTGGCATGTTCGCGTTCGTTTCCGGAGGTTTCCGAAAAAATGCCGCCGATCTGTTCAAATCCGTCTTTTTTCGCCTGTGAAGCATAATAAGAATATTTATTCGTCGCCTTGGATTCACCGGCAAATGCCGCTTCAAGGTTCTTTTCTGTTTGTGATCCTTTTAATTCCATAATGGTCCTTTCTTTCGGATATGTCGGCTAAAAATGAGCCATCCATAAACCATGCAGGTTACACCAAGCATAAATTTCGCCGTTGTAACCCGATTCCACATTGGCAATAATTTGCGGGGCCATTCCGGGTTTCAGCTTTTCCCAGATGACGGTATTTTGATAAACCACAGCGATCCATCCGATATAGTGCTCTTCCGTCATCGGATGATCGAGGCTTCCCACCCGCACCAGCATTTCCCGACTGCCCAAATATTCGTAAACCGGAACATGCTTTTCCGCGGCGCCATCGCTCGAATTTACCTCAAGCTTCTTCATCGGTTTTTCGCAACAAACCAGTTCGCCACCGCCGTCAATGCTTTTAATAACCTGATTTCCGCAGGTCTCACATTGGTAAACTTCGAATCGAATCAATGACATCGGATTACTCTTCGTACTCCTCAAATTCATCTTTCGCTAACCCGCAAACCGGGCAAACCCAATCATCCGGAAGATCTTCAAAAGCTGTTCCGGCGGGAATCCCGCCGTCAGGGTCACCCACTGCGGGGTCATAAATATACTGGCATCCCGGGCATATATACTTTTTCATGTTGTTTCTCCTTCTATGAATATGATTCTTGGTATGGCGAAACAAAACAAATCTACTGTTTCAATTGAAAATTTTAACATAGATTTATTTTTTCGGGACTCGATGTCAAATGGGACATTCCCGCACCCGTTCCGATTCGTTTGTAGGGGACGGCGTCCTTGCGAAGCACGCCGAGGTACGAGGTGCTGACGTCCCGTTTTGAATCCTTCCCTCACCCTGACCCTCTCCCGACAGGCGAGGGGAAAAACGGACGCGTCCTTTGGTTGTGAAAAATATTGTAGGGGTCGGTTCCAAACCGACCCTTCTTTGTAACCATGCCCGAAAGAGCATACGTAGGGGACGGCGTCCTTGCGAAGCACGCCGAGGTACGAGGTGCGTACGTCCCGTTTCGAATCCTTCCCTCACCCTAACCCTCTCCCAACGGGCGAGGGGAAAAACGGACGCGTCCTTTGGTTGTGAAAAATATTGTAGGGGTCGGTTCCAAACCGACCCTTCTTTGTAACCATGCCAGAAAGAGCATACGTAGGGGACGGCGTCCTTGCGAAGCACGCCGAGGTACGAGGTGCGTACGTCCCGCTCCGAATCCTTCCCTCACCCTAACCCTCTCCCAATGGGCGAGGGAAAAATCCGCCTTCGATCTCTCACCTTTTTTCGGCAACCGTAACCGGCAGCCTTTCATTCTTCTTATATAATATGAAACAAATGAACCCCAAAACGCCGAACCGGATGGAACAAATCATTTTCCGCATTAACCGATTTTCGCAGAAAAACAGCAAAGCCGCCGCATACATCGTCTTGGCCATCGGCATCCTCTGCCTCTCTTTCGCACCCGTCTTCGTTCGGGAAGCCAATGCACCAGGCATTGTCACAAGCTTCTACCGCATGTTCATCACCCTGATCCTATTCACCCCGATAACCTTTGTTTCGCGTCGCGGTGTCGTCGATCAAACCCGGTCCTCGAATCGGTGGCGTTTTATCATCTTCCCCATCGCCGCCGGTGTATCCTCGGCAATCGATCATTCTCTGTGGTCAATCGCAGTCATGAAAACCCACATCAGCAATGCCACCTTGCTGAACAGCATCTCACCTATCTGGGTCTCGCTCATCGCGATATTCTTCTTGCATCAAAAATTCAACAAACGTTTTTGGATTGGATTAACACTTGTAATCGCCGGCATGATCGTCATCTCCGGCATTCTGAACGGTAATCTCTCTTCGGGGTCGATGACGGGTAACATCTTGGCATTAATATCCAGCCTTTTTTATGCCGGATATTTTTCTTTTACGGAATTAGGGCGGAAAAATTATTCTGTATTCGATCAAATGTGGATATCGCTTTTTTTCTGCTCGTTGGTTCTCGCAATCTTTATGGTCCTAAACGGCTATCCGTTTACCGGTTACGGCGCACATACCTATCGGATTTTCATCCTGACCGCCCTGATTTGTCAGCTCGGCGGATATTTTTGCCTCACCTATGCGCTGGGAAATTTACCAGCAACTATCGTCAGTCCCTCGATTGAAATCCAACCGATCCTGTCATCCGTTCTGGCGGTTTTCTTTTATTCCGAACCATTCGGAGCGGAACAGATTTTTGGCAGCATAGCCATTCTGACCGGCATCTACCAGATCGATCATTCCAAAATTTTTGAGAAAAATTAATTCAATAGAAAGAACAGCCAAGTCAGAGTCAGTCCCAGCCAATCCCGCAGCTGCCAGGATAACCATGAAAAAATGTTATAAACCGACAAATCCGCCGAAACCGATACGCCTTTGACCTGATACTGATCGCAGGTATACAAAGCCCGGGTTGTGTGAAAATTTTGGGTCACTAAAATCGCTTCGCGGATTCCGAATTGGGTTGCAGCGTTTTCACAAGTCCGTGCGGTACTCAAGCCCTCCCGATCCTGCAGAATGGAAGTTGCCGGCACCCCCTGCAGAATGGCAAGGTTTGCCATCACATCCACCTCGTTCCGGCTGGCATCCGAATTATCCCCGCTCATCAAAATTTGATCCACTCTGCCGGATTGATACAAAGCCACCGCCGTGTTCACCCGATCTTGCAGCACACTGGAGGCGGTTCCGTTCCGGTAAACACCGGCTCCGAAGACCACCGCCGTATGATAGGGTAATTCGGGTAAGTCGCTCAAAGTATATTTGCGCGGAGCATAATTGACGGTTAACCAAATGGCTGGCACTTGGTAAAGGATGATCAAAACCGTAAACAGATAACACAATGCCCGCACTACCTTATGTTCTTTGGCAAGGATCCGGATCATCACAAACGCGGTCCAGATTAAGCGCCAGATTGCCAAAAAATAAAAACCGGCAAGGCAAAAGAACAAAGTAAATTGCAAAGAAATGCCGCGGGAATGCTTCAGGACATGTTCCCAATACCAAGTTTGCCAAAAAACCGCGCACAGGCTGGTGCAGACCCAGACGATAACCAAACGTACCGGGCGTTGAGCGGAAAGGGTTTGATCCAGCATCCGTAAAAAGAAATGTTTTTGTTTGCTGTCTTGGTTTTCCTCATCCATCGGGCTTTTTCCATCCGGTTTCAGATCGGGAATAAAGCGATAGAGTCCGAGTAACCAACTACCGATCAGCCATACAATCAACGGCAATGCGGTCAATGCCGCCACATTCAGCAAGCCGGCTGACTGGCGGATGCCCACTCCCATATAGAAACCCTGTAAGATACTGACCGCCAGATCGCCTAAAACCAGAATGATCCCATTCAACATAGGTTGAATTATACATTAGCCGGAATCGAGGATATTAGGAATGTCACCCGTTTTTATGGAAATTACTGTAGGGGACGGCGTCCGCGACGTCCCGTTTTTATGGAAATTAATGTAGGGGTCGGTGCCACACCGACCCTTGTTTGTAAAAATTGATGTATGGGACGGCGTCCTTGCGAAACACGCCGATTTTTGTGTAGGGGACGGCGTCCTCGACGTCCCGTTTTTATGGAAATTTATGTAGGGACGGCGTCCTTGCGAAGCACGCCGAGGTACGAGGTGCTGACGTCCCGTATCGTTCAACCCTCGCCCTTCGGGAGAGGGTAGGGTGAGGGCTACGACAAAATAATATCACCATACAAATTTGGAAATTGGATCAATACGTTTTTTTGTAATATTCCAATATTGGTATTTTGGGGTTTATGAAAAAAGGGTCGGTGTGGTACCGACCCCTACATTATTTTTTACCACCTTCCGATGCCAACCTCTATACCTCGGCATACCGACATCCTAATCCAACCCTCGCCCGACGGGAGAGGGCAGGGTGAGGGCGTCCTTGCGAAGCACGCCGATTCTTGTGTAGGGGACGGCGTCCTCGACGTCCCGTTTCGTTCAACCCTCGCCCGACGGGAGAGGGCAGGGTGAGGGCTACGACAAAATAACATCACCACACAAATTTGGAAATTGGATCAATACGTTTTTTGAAAATTATCAATATTGGTATTTTGTGGTTTATGAAAAAAAGGGTCGGTGTGGCACCGACCCCTACAATATTTTCATGCCTCGGCATACCGACATCCTAATCCAACCCTCGCCCGACGGGAGAGGGCAGGGTGAGGGTGAAATGAAAAATGCTGCCATTTTATAATCACTCATAATTTTTGTTTACAAATACGGGTTGGTGTGGCACCAACCCCTACATTATTTTTTGCAAAAATGGGACGTCGAGGACGCCGTCCCCTACGGTAATTTTCACGATTACGGGTCGGTGTCACACCGGCCCCTACGGTTATCCCATTACATATCCCGAGAGACCGCAGGCATTCTGCGGATAAAGGCTGCCATTAAAGGTGTGCGTATCGTTGACCGTATAGGTAATCAAGTTATAACGGTGCTTTCCGATCATACGGTTGGCCACCCGATTTTGCAGGCAGGTGACCAAAGCACCGGCTTTGTATTCAAGCGCCGACAATTCGGCGGCATTAAAATTCATGCCGAAATCCGCCAAGTCGATATCGATTCCAATGCCCAAAGCAGAGGCGTTACTGTTCATGACGCTGATATCTCCGGCACCGTGCAACTCCGCTTCCGCAAAGTTCTGTCCCAAAACAAACCCGACCGCCAGCGAGCCATCTTGCGCGTACGGAACCCATTTCCCGGGTTCCGGATTGGTTCCTTGCGAGACAGCGCAGAGTTTCCGCAGCGGACGACGTACCTGATGATATAAATTCCAAACGTTCCGATCCGTGAGGGTGTCCTGCGTAACGCCGGTAGCGGATAAAGCCACCGTCCCGACATATCGTTTTCGCGGATCGGAAGCGGAAACGGATATGCCATCCCGCCAAACCGGGGACTGTTCCCGCATCGCCAGGCTGCTCCACGGTTCCAACGTCAGGCTGACGGAACCGGACGGGTTCAGAACGACAAAAGCATCGTAACAAACACCGGCTGACAAGCCGGCAAGGGTACAACTGAGTTGATCGAAAGGAAATATTCGCCAACCAGCGATCGGATCATACAACGATATTTTGTTCCCGAAACAGGGAGTGAAATACAAAGTGCTTGCTCCCGTGATATCGGAGGTCGGGAAGGGATTATTGCTTGCCAAAGTCAACCGTCCTTGACAAACTTCCGGTTGGATACACTTTCGGGCGATTTGATATTCGAACAAATTCTTCAATTCGTCGATTTGTTGGCGTTCGGCATCCCAAATGCAATGGGCGATACCTGTTTCGTCGCCCGATCCGATTTCCGATAGGCGTGCGATCATTTCGAATCCGGGCGTGAGCGGATTTTTACGGGCAAAAAGCCAGATTTCCGCGCTTTGTGGAAAATCCGCCGGGGAAATCGTCAGATGGATCGATTCCGTAATCGTCGCCGGACAACCGGCTATCATCAATGAACAGGGATTTTCGCTTGATGCGGCAAGGTTGATTTGGTTTCCGCTCGCGCTTAATTTCAGATACGAAGTATAAGTGGACAGTAATTGCTGTAAGGTTGCCGTATTCGCGGCATCCCCGCCCAGACGAATTGCATCTGCCCGTAGATTATTGTATTGGCTGGCGAGCGTTGTCTCGCCGGCTCTGACGTCCGATGAAAGAGGATATGCCATTATTGTTTTCTCCGTTTTTTGTTTTTTGTTTCAGGATCTTTCCGCATGGGAAAGACAGAATTTTCTCTTCGAGTTTTTCAGACTTCCGAAACTGCCTTCATTTTCTCGGAGAGCGGACTGTATCGGCCGGATCCGCGCTTATTCGGCTCGCCAGATCGCCACGCCCCACGCGCTGGATTCCACCCCGACTTCATCCAGCCACATATCGATCGGCACAGCGGGCAGATCCGACAAAACCCGCGTTGAAAGGTGGATCTCCAAAGTGTGCGCACCAGCATAGATTGTATCGATCACGACATGATCCGTCCCGTATAAACCGGTAATCGTTCCGGCTGAAGTCGTCAGCCGAATATTCTTCTTTTCCAACAGGATCGCATTCAACCGGGAGCGAACTTCCCGTGAAGAATACGGATACCAACTGCCGTCAGGGCAAAGCATCGGATCGGCGACCAGCACCGTAAACCATAAGTGCCGGATTTCAATCGGTTCGGTTTGTGTCTCGGATTCATCGGGCCAATATACCTCATAATGAATACGGATTCGCGGCCCGAGCGCATCCGCCGGTGTTCGATAACCGATCAGCGGCAGGCTCTCATGCGCCGGATGCTTCAGGATCAGATCACAGTTCTCGCCGGCTACCCATATTCTGTCGTTCATATTTCAAACCCTTTGGATGGGAAAACAGCTCCCGCCCACTCACCACCCGTTCGACTCAAATCCGCTAAAACCGCATGAAAACGATTCAAAAGTTCACGGGAAAGCTGCAGCAGTCGAGCCGAATCCTCCGGACGCTTTCCGAATACTTCCGTGATTGCCGAAGCTCTGACTTGCAGGGCATATCCGGCGGCTCCTTCACACAGGAACGAACGATGCATGATCGGGACGGAAGTGATTGCTGAACTGTCCAATCCCTGAATCGAATGCGCTTCGCGCACGCGCAAACTGATCGGATCACCGACGGATAAAGGGATTTTACGATCGGGGCGAATCCGTAAGCCGGAGTCCGACGGGGTTGCGATGAAAGACGGCTCGATGATTTGCTTTGTAGTGGGATCGATCCACAAGATTCCATACAGTTGCTGATTTGCAGCAGGCTGCGGCAAAACGGTAAAGGTTTGTTCATCAATCGCTTCGACTGATGAAATGATTTCCCGTACGCAGGGACAATATCGATCATAATCTGTCAGTGCCGATCGAAGACCGGTTTTCAGCATTTCATCGCTGAATCGTTTTCTGTTTTCGTCTCCGAGAATCGCCAGAATTTGAGATTTAAAATCGTCAAAAGATTCCATTTTTCCACCATATTCTTTTGTTGTGTTGAGGATCTGTGTATAAAGAAGGCGGTTATATGCGGTTTATCCACAGGCTTATCCACATGTTTTTCGCACTTCTCGCACAGTTTCCATCTCCAAAGGGAGAGATTTTTGTACAGGGCTCGCGTGGATATACGGTCGCTTTTTTCCCTCACCCTAACCCTCTCCCGGAGGGCGAGGGTTTTTGGTTTCGGCGTCCCTTTTTTAAAAAAATTAATGTAGGGGTCGGTTCCAAACCGACCCTTCTTTGTAACCATGCCCGAAAAGGCATCCGTCGGGGACGGCGTCCTTTTTCTAAAAAAATTAATGTACGGGTCGGTTCCAAACCGACCCTTCTTTGTAACCATGCCCAAAAAGGCATCCACAAGGTGAGGATTCAACCATTTGATTTTGCTGATTAGATGTAATATCGTATACAAATCTCGCATTCCCTCACCCTAACCCTCTCCCCAAGGGCGAGGGTTTTTGGTTTCGGCGTCCTCTCCGGTTCTTGTGTAGGGGACGGCGTCCACGACGTCCCGCTCCGAACAAAGTGAGGATTCAACCGTTTGATTTTGCTGATTAGATGTAATATCGTATACAAATCTCGCATTCCCTCACCCTACCCTCTCCCGGAGGGCGAGGGTTTTTGTTTTCGGCGTCCCTTTTTAAAAATAATTAATGTAGGTGTCGGTTCCAAACCTACCCTTCTTTGTAACCATGCCCGAAAAAGCAACCACAAGGTGCGGAGTCAACCATTCTTTCCCCGACACACAGCCTGCACAATTTCATTTTCCCTCACCCTAACCCTCTCCCGGAGGGCGAGGGTTTTTGGTTTCGGCGTCCCCTCCATTTTCCCTCACCCTCACCCTAACCCTCTCCCCAAGGGCGAGGGTTTTTGTTCCAATATCCGTTCGTTCCGTCTTGCTTTTAAACCCTCTCCCAACACGAGGAGAGGGCTTTGCACTGTTGCCGGGTTACGATTTGCTTTTTGACAATCCATCCTCCAACGCCACACCCAAAATATAGGCGATCAACACCGCTACACCGTTGGCTGCCGCTTCCTCGCTAATCGGGAAATCCGGCGCCGCAACCGCCAGAAACGAATAAACCACTCCGATCACTGCCGCCCAAAATTTACGCGATTTCAAAACGGTTTGAAACATAGTGAACATTCCTCCTTTATTCATTTACCGCATTGGCTTTATATAACGGGCGATAATCCGCCACGAATACACTCAAAAAGTGACGTGCTTTGATTCGCACCTCATCGTTCGTGAACAGTGCACCACTCAACTGATTATCGGCAATATAGATTTCCGGCATGATGCCAAATCGTTCACCGATATAAATCGCCGGAGCCAACAAAGGATCCGCCACAGCCGCCCAATCATTCGAATCGCTGAATTCCGGGCAGGTAATTACATCGCCGAATTGTCCGCGCTGCAGATTCTCGGAGGTAATATTGGTCTCCCATGCCATCGACGGATATAGAATGCGTTCTGCAGTCAATCGCAAGGTTCGCGGTACGACCAGATAGCGGGCATCAATAGCCTGTTTGGGAGCCGTTCCGCCGGCATTTACCAGAAGCTTCTGATTATAGATGGCAGCGCTGGCGGCTTCCCAACTTTCGGATGAAAGCACGGCCGCACCTAAATTATGATGAACCGAACTTTCAAAGACATTTTTCCCGTCAGCCATCATCGGACCGGCACCGGCTGACGCGGTAAAGATCTCACCCACCAAAGCGGAAAGGCGCCGCAGACCGGCCGTCGCGAGCTTAAACGGAAATTGGCGTAAGCGTCTGGTATCGTCCCGTTCAAACATTTCAATCGTCAGTCCCAAATAGCCGCCGTACTTCTCCCAAGTGCCCGTCTCGGCGGAATCGCTGACACCTAATTCGGTATAAGCGGCGCCCTCATTAACCGAGGGCAGCAGGCTGATTTCCCCCACCAGAATTCCGGTAATATTTTGGAGACTGTTAAAATGTTCGATCGTCACAATTTTTTCCCACCAATGATATCCGCTGGCTTCCAGTTCCTCCCAGCGCTGCGCAACCAGCTTGTTCAAAACATTTTTCAAAACAGAAGGCAAATCACCGCTCTCCGAAAGCGATGCCCGCTGCGGGTTATATCCGCCGTGAAAGTCCAGATCGCCGGTCATCATAGTATACAATTCTCGAATTCCGCTCAACTTTTGTGTCCGAACCGAACGTAATTCATCGGGACGTCGTGCTCCCAGCAAGTCATGAACGGCTGCGTTTACCTGATCGGAACTCGATACCATCGCTTCCACCCGACCGCTGATCCCGCTGACCGAATTTCCTCCGACCAATGAGCTGACGATCGTCCGCGCTTCATCGATGGCTGTTTCCAATTCGGCAGGTTCAAACGAACGTTGTTGAAAGTCCCGCCGAATGTGAGCTTGCAAAGGCTGCGGCAGCTGAGATGAGGCTAATGCCGTTTCCAATAAATAATTCTGTAACTTTTTCTGTGAATCGTCCGGTTGCGAAATTTCGTCATTCCCTAACGTAATCCGTTCATCATGTCCATCGAGCGATTCGGCAGCCAGATCTTCCCGTTTTTGAACGGCATTCACTGCCTTCAGAAAAGCGCCGCCGCGAGCCGGGTCCACCACCAAATCGACCGAAAAGATCCGATGAATTTGCTCGACGCTTTGACCGTTGCTGCGAAACGACAAATCGGCCGAAAATCCGACTTTCGGATCCGTATCCGCCGCTGCAAGAATCTGCCTTCCGGTTTCGATCAATAAATCCGCGGCAGGTCCCAACGGCATCAGCCGGCAGCGAATTCCCTGTACCGATTCATCCCAGAGGGGCGCGGTTAAGATTCCGGCCAAATCCCGCACGCTATGATTTGTGCCGGATTTCGGAGGAATATGATCGATAAAGCATTGTGTCTGATCAAAAAGAGGCACAGCTGCTCGCAATACATCCGGGCTGAATGACCAACCGTTCCCTTCACCGGCAGTGATCGCCAGGATATCAAAGGCAGTGCCGTCCCGTAACGGTTTGCCTTCCATGGGGATGGATTGACGCTGTTCATCCGGATCATGGTTCGAGAGTACTTTGTTCTTGGAATTCATATTTGGTTTTCCTTTCTTATATAGTACATATGTTCTATATAAGCATAAACGGAACCGATCCACGTGCAACTGTCTTTTTAGGGAGGATGCCATACGGAAGGAAGGTTACGCACTGAATGAGAAAAAAGTCCCTCACCCTGACCCTCTCCCTAAGGGCGAGGGTTTTGTTTTCGCCGTCCCTTTTTTGAGAAAATTAATGTAGGGGTCGGTTCCAAACCGACCCTTCTTTGTAACCATGCCCGAAAAGGCATCCGAACAAAGCGAGGATTCAACCATTTGATTTTGCTAAATAGATGTAATATCGTGTACAAATCTCGTATTCCCTCACCCTGACCCTCTCCCGATAGGCGAGGGTTTCGTTTTCGCCGTCCCCTTTTTGAGAAAATTAATGTAGGGGTCGGTTCCAAACCGACCCTTCTTTGTAACCATGCCCGAAAAGGCATCCGAACAAGGTGAGGAGTCAACCATTTGATTTTGCTAAATAGATGTAATATCGTATACAAATCTCGTATTCCCTCACCCTGACCCTCTCCCTAAGGGCGAGGGTTTTGTTTTCGCCGTCCCCTACCATCCTCTCCCACAGGGCAAAAGAAAATGCGCCCATACGTATCATGTCAAACGGCCAAATATCCGCGGGGGTAGTTTCCGAAAATAATGATAAATTTAAGAAAAGAGCTAAACCGCGAACCGAAAGGAAAAAACGATGGGCACAATTACAAAATATGAAGCAGCAGTTACGAATACCGGAGGTCGGGACGGGATCGTTTTCTCCCCGGACCATTCTTTTTCAATGGGTATCGAACCGCCGGATAAATCCGGCGAAAAACACACCGGAGCAAGCAACCCGGAACAGTTGTTCGCAGCCGGTTACAGCGCCTGCTTTAATAATGCGCTGCAATCATCTTTACGCCGGGATAAAGTGGAATTTGAGTCCAGTACCGTCACGGTATTTGTCGCGCTGTTATATGATCCCGATGAAAAGGGACACCGGATCGGAGCCCGCATTGAGGCATCCGTCAAAGGAATCAGCCTGGATGAAGCTAAGAAATATGTGGCTATCGCTCATACCAGATGCCCATATTCCAAAGCGATTCAGGGAAATGTAGATGTAAAAATCGATGTGGTCGAAGCGGAATAATAATTAATCGAAAAACAGGTTGTTCCGGATCTTAATTCGGGTACAGCCTGTTTTTCGAATTTTTTCGATACGAAATTACAATCTGAGCGTATTCAACTGACTATCCATTCGGCGAGTAAGGACCATTGCCAAGTGGTTTTTCTCTTCCTGAAGCACGACCTTAAAATCTTCTTCTTTCAAATCCGGATAAAGCTCAATCAATTCCTCGACGAACAGTACCGAATCGCGTTCGACTTGTTCCGCAATTGCGTAGATATCATCTTTCGTGGAGGCTTTGGCAGCCTTTGCTTTCAGATTATCGGCATCGCTTTCGATATGGTCTTTCATCAGCGCATTCAGATAAGCCTCATGGTCTTCCGACACTTCAACTGTCAATGCCTGAGTGCCTTCATACTTTTTCAAAAGAGCCGTATAGATCTGATAGTGACGATCTTCATCCTTCGCCATTTTTTCAAAGAATTTCCCGCCGAATTTTGCATCATTCGCCAATGTTCGATACCAGTCTCCCACAGCTTGTTCATTGGCTGCCATCAGACGGAAAAACTCCGCACCATCCCATTTTTTAGTCATATTTCTCCTCCAATCGATATTTCCTTTGCGATTTTTTAGCGACAAAAAAACAAACCTTTTTTTATTATTACGGTCAATCATTAAATAGTCAAGATTTACCGACTTTTCATAAAACAAAAAGCCGCCTGATCAACCCAAACGGAATGAACAGACAGCTTTCCAAGCAAACTCAAACAAATTTATAATCGCAGGCTCTTCAGTTGACTATCCATTCTTTTATCCAACACCATCGCCAAATGCTTTTTCTCTTCCTGCAGAACGACTTTGAAATCAGCCGGATCCAAATCAGGGAACAGATCAATCATTTCCTGAGTAAACATCACCGAATCCCTTTCGATTCGTTCGGCGATATCAAAGATATCTTCCTTACTCTTGGCATTTGCCGCTCTTTCCTTAAGTTTTTCGGGATCAGAAAGATAATTATTTTTTATTAAAAGATCCATATAGCTCTTTCGATCTTCCGCCAATTCAACCATTAAATCTTTTTTCCCTTGATATTTCTTAAGTAAGGAAGTATATATCCCATAATGGCGGTCTTCATCTGCCGCCATGTTTTCAAAGAATTTTCCGCCGAACTTTGCATCTTTGGCCAGAAATCGGTACAGATCGCCGACAGCTTTTTCGTTAGCTGCCATCATTTCAAAAAACTCAGCGCCATTAAAAAGGTTGCTCATATTTCCTCCGTTCAAATTTTGATTCTTTTTTGATTTGATGAATTCAAGATCATTCATCAGACTTTCGATATAAATTTATTATAATGGTTGTAATAGTATCCTTCAATAGGGAAGATTTCCGCAAGAAAAGTCTTCACAATGCAAAACAAAGAAGCCGTTCAATCGCCGGAAACAAATCAAAACAAAGATCACCCACAGAGTCAAGCGGGATTGTTGGCGATTCACTCGGCTGTACTCTTATTCGGGCTTTCCGGTGTCATCGGAAAATCGCTTGACTTGCCGGCCGTTATCATTACTTTTGCCCGTGTTTTCATCTCGGCGATTTTTTTGTTTCTTATTTTAATTTCGAAGAAAGAACCCGTTCGAATACGGTCTTTGAGAAACTTTTCCCCCTTTTTGGCAGCCGGTTTGATTATGGCCATCCATTGGACGACTTTTCTGCAATCCATTCGCACATCCACGGTAGCCATCGGAACACTCACTTTTTCCACTTTTCCGCTTTTTGTCACATTTCTTGAACCGTATTTCTTCCGAGAAAAGCTGAAAGCCGGCGCCGTTCTTGAAGCGCTCGGAATGCTGCTGGGCGTATTTATCCTGGTCCCGGAATTTGAGATCGGCAACCGGATGACGCAGGGAATCCTGTGGGGCATGGCGGGCAGCATCAGTTATGCGTTCCTTTCGTTGATCAACCGCCGGCTCGCAGAAAAATATTCCGGCGAACAGATCAGTTTTTATGAACAATTCGTCGCGACAATTCTCTTGCTACCGTCGTTATGGTTGATTCCTTTCAAATTATCCGGAAAAGATATGGCCGGTCTTCTTATCTTAGGGATTGTCTGCACGGGTATCGGACAAGCCTTGTTTATTACGGGGTTAAAAAACGTCCGCGTACAGACGGCGGGAATTATCTCCGGTTTGGAATCCGTTTACGGAATCATTTTTGCTTTCCTGTTTTTGGGGGAAGCGCCGGGAATCCGTGAGATTTGCGGGGGATTGATCATTCTGGGAATTTCGACCTGCGCAACATTAACGTCGGCTCGAAAAAATGCCCCGAATCGATAAAAAAACATCCTCTGAGTGATCAGAGGATGTGGTTGTCAAGCTCAAACAAATCAAATGGGTTTAGCAAATACCACTCGTCGATTGAGATATCCGCCTTCCGCGGACTCGTTTTCGCAAGTGATCAAAACCAAAGTTTTTTCATACTCCTGCGCTTTTTGTTGAACGAGAGTGAAATCATCCGGACCATACATCTCATTTGCAAAAACGCTGAACTCCATCAGATCGCCGTTCGCGTTCCGAATAAAAATCCGATCGTTCTCCTTCAAATCGCGAATAAACAGAAACGGTCCGGCTTCTTCTGCGTTCAAATGATTATGAGCGGCGATATAACTGATTCCTTCTCCCGGTAAAGCGCTGCCTTCCAATAAACCCGCGCGATCCCCGAGCCATTCAACCGCCCAGCCGCTTGCTTCATCCGGCACCTTCACCACTTCGGCATTTACATCCAGCAACGGAACCTGAAGTTGAATATTGAGAGGGGAATAAGTTAATTCGGCGGGCTGTTCGCGAATTGCCGTCAAACGGCGAGTGGAAAATCCCGTATGAGGTAAAGTCATTTCCGTATTCTGTGCCGGACACTCCCCCGTCAGGCATTGATCGGTTGTGTTTTCCTGCGGTTCGGCGGACAGGAGATTCAGTTCGGGGCTTTTTGCCTCTAACTCGGTATCGGATTCTGAAAGTTGGGCTCCGATTTCCGATTCTTCATTGAGTTGAGCAGCCATATCGACCGTTTCATTCGGAACCGCTGTCTCAATTTGAGCCGCTTGTTCGGGAGCAGTTACCGTCACTTGCGGTAATTGAAAATCTTCCGGATATTCGAAGGTCACATCCCCAACCGGATACCAGCCTTTGCCGATGGCAAATTTATCCGAACCGGACGGTTGTACGGTCTGAGGTTCTTCCGGCTCGGTTTCAGGATATCGATAGACATCTTGAGCCGCTTCATCACCGACCGCAAACCAGCCTTCTCCCAATTGGAATTTGTCGTTAATCGATGCTTGTTTTGCCTGATCCTCAGTTGGTTCGGGACTATTTACGTCAAGGGCAGGTTCCTGAGATTCGGCAGCGTTCACTTCCTGGCCTTCCGCCACCCATTCCGGATATAAATCAAGGTCACGAGTGATCCGGATCGTCTCGCCAAACGGGTAAGAATGACCGCTCAAATCTTCGGCATCATTCCAACTTTTAAAAGTGTATCCGTCTTTCGTCAACGGGCTGGGATTCCCGTTTTCATCCAGACCCAAGTTTCCTAAAATCGTCACATTATCCCCAAAAGCATAAGCTGCGGAATCTTCGACCGGTTTCCCCGAATCGGATTGGGAATCATGATAAGTCACCGTCAATCCATCCAAGTCGACGTCATTGGCATCGGTAATCTTTAACGTTGTATCCGCGTAGCTTTCAAGGTAAAAGAGTTTGTCATTCTGAGCTGCGGTAACCCGAAGGGTATAAACTCCCACCTGAACAAAGGGATCCGCTTCACAACTGTCAAAAGTAACCCCGTCGAGTGAACACATAAAAATCAAATGCGGATCGGGATCCACCGCCACTTCCAATCCGTCCGAATATTCGACTTGAATATCAAACAACGCATTGCTGACACTCATCCAAGATGCATCTCCCGTAAACGGGATTTTCGATTTCTGCTCGGATATTTTCAGCATGGAATCGCAATAATCCTCCGCCGTACAAGCGGGTGCAGCCGATACGGCAACGCTTAGCATCATGACCAGGATAAAAGTGATGAAGCAAATCATTGAACTCTTTTTCATAATGTCTCCATTTCCGATCAGAAAGGAGTGGGGAAAGTTATTTCCTCCCTCCGTGTCCTGTTCCTCATAAATCGTTCGAAACCGAACACTGATTTAAGTTGCAAGGGACATGCCATCTTTGAAAAATCAATGATTTATTTTTCTACATCTTGTAATTCCTCTCCGATAAATCGATAGGTAATTCTCAAAAGTTCATCATCCGAAAGAAGCCCCTGCGTTTTTAACCCTGAAAGGACTTCCGCAATATTCACGCCGGCTTGACTTAAAGCGAGGTTGTCTCGGACGCTGATATCGTCACCGGTTATTCGGATGGAATCTTCGGGTCGAATGCGCGAATTCACCAGCGCAGCTCGGGAAATTACCTGTTGTAGCAGCTCCGCGAGAAAATTCAGGAAAAGTTGTTGGCGTTGTTCAAAATGGCGACAGGTCGATTCTCCCGCCGATTCGGCGCTGGCTTTATTTTCCGATTCCGGTTCGGCTAAAAAATGGAGCGGAATTCCTGCTCCTGCCGCAATCATTTTCTTTAGCGCCAAACCGTCTTCTTTTGCTTCCATACTCTCGAGCTTCGGAGAGAGGACAGACCATTCTTCATTTTCATTGGTAACCAAAATGGAACCCGGAACGGGCGGGACAGCGTTCAGCTGACTTTGACGTTGCAAACGTTGAGCCTCACCCGCCAGATGGGTACGCACCACGAACAGAAAACTGTTGCGATAGCGATTCAACCGAACCCGATCCTCCAACCAATTGGCATAGCGACTCAGCCATTTCAAAAGAGGTGCCAAATCCGGCTCTCCCCATATCGATCCGATCGTCCGGTTTACGGCAAAATGAATCATGACCGGTTCTAAGGTCGGATTTAATCGATCGGCTGCCTGAATCCATTTTTCGTCGTACAGAAAATCTGTTGCCGGTTGAATCACTTTATAAGCGATCGCCTGTTCACAGTCATTATCCCGCGTCCGGATTTCACGAATCCGAGCGGAAGGAATCGCCCGAGCATAACTCATACCGCTTACGTCGGAAGAAATCAGAATAAAGAGATTGCCGCTGCGGCTTAATTCGTCGCTCCATTCGTGAATCCGCAGATCCATTTTATTCAAGGGATGATCCCAAAATGTCCGCAGAAAACACTGCGTTTCGGAATCACAGGCTTTGAACGTGACACCTTTGCCAATCACATATTGTGTCGTAATCGATATAATTCGATGAGCCAGCGGATTTTCCCGCCAGGCTTTCTGTGATTCGGCGATAACTTCTTGAATACTCAGGGGAGGAAGATCGGTTGTTTGAATCGGCCGCATTCCTGCGACGAATTCCGCATCATTCAGGGGTTCATGAATCCCCAGCCATTCCCGCAGCAGTTGTTTCGGTTGAAATTTTTGCACGACAGCTCCTTTTATTTTAAAAACTTTCCTTTTATGGTAGCCGTTTTGAATCGGTTTCCATACTGCCAATAAAGGGAGCCGAAAATAAATTAGGCGGTAATCGCTCCGCCTTGAAACATGCCGGTCACTTTCAGAGATTTCAAACCGAGGGTATTGCTTAATTCGATCGTGACATCACGATCTTCCGGGAATTTTATCTTTTGCTGGAAGTAGACATCGATCCCGTCAATTGTTTCTTTATGATATTCCGCCGGATCTTTCTGAGGTTTACCCAAAACTGCATCCATATAAGAAATTGTGGAACAACAACAGGTGTTGACCTTCGCCACCTGCCGTACCAACGTTATTGCAGATTGTCCTTTCTTTTCTAACCAAGCTTTGGCTTCCGGACTGATTTTCAGCATAGAATGATCCTTTCCGTCAACATATATCTTGTTTCATTTTAATTCATAACGGTAAACCAAATCGCCGATTTCGATTGTTTTCCATATTGCACCGGGGAATGTTTTGTTTGATGGACCAACCGAAGAGGTCGGCGAATCTCCTATAGTATCTACTCTTCCACCGTAGGAAAGAAGGATATCTCAGCCGCGCTTTTGCCATACGACCCTCGCCCAGTGGGGAGAGTCGGGAATTGGCATTAAACAGATTATATAACTCTGAGCTACGAAAAAAAAAGAGGTGATGTGACCCTCGCCTATGGGGAGAGGGCTTTGCGCCATGAGATTCATTTCACCATGTGAAATGTGACCCTCGCCCAGTGGGAGAGGGCAGGGTGAGGGTGAAAAAAGTCTTAAATTCCACAAAAAATGTTTTGTATAGGGGACGCCGTCCCAGCCGAAATATTACCCTCGCCCAGTGGGAGAGGGCAGGGTGAGGGTGAAAAAAGTTTTAAATTCAGCAAAAAATGTTCTGTGTAGGGGACGCCGTCCTCGACGGAATATTTCCCTCGCCCGCTGGGCGAGGGTAGGGTGAGGGTGAAAAAAGTTTAAAACGTCATTATTCGAGGGGAATTTACCAGTAGATGTATGGATGCGATTTATCAAAATTGAACAAGATTAATATCTATCAGTATCAAATTGTCCTACCGTAGGGGACGGCGTCCTCGACGTCCCGCACCGAATATGCGAGGTACTGACGTCCCGTGCCGAGTATGCGAGGTGTCATTTTTTATTTTTTAGAAATTTCAATCATCCTACATAATAAGTATCGAGTTTTTAGAAATCAACCTCATTTTCAGGACAAATTCTCCCATAAGAAAATTGATATTCGGGTTCACACAAATTGCAGTATTGCAGTGTTTTGCGCTTATCGGGACGTCGGGGACGCCGTCCCCTACACATTCTCGGCGTGCTTCGCAAGGACGATGCCCCCTACGGATGCCTTTTCGGGCATGGTTACAAAGAAGGGTCGGTTTGGAACCGACCCCTACATTATTTATTTTTAAAAAGGGACGCCGAAACCAAAAAACTCGCCCGATGGGAGAGGGCAGGGTGAGGGTGAAAAAAGTTTTAAATTCTACAAAAAATGTTTTGTGTAGAGTTATGTATTAAACAATGGTATATGGCGGGACGTCGGGGACGCCGTCCCCTACACATTCTCGGCTTGCTTCGCAAGGACGATGCCCCCTACGGATGCCTTTTCGGGCATGGTTACAAAGAAGGGTCGGTTTGGAACCGACCCCTACATTATTTATTTTTAAAAAGGGACGCCGAAACCAAAAACCTCGCCCGCTGGGAGAGAGCAGGGTGAGGGCAAAAAGAGTTCGACAACAGCCGCTTGAAAGCCGACGCCTTTCAGTCTCATCATTCCGGATTGAAATCGCCTACTGCTACCCTCTTTCCATCAGCTTCTCACCCTCAAAAAAAGCCGCCGCCCACTGTCCGGGAGCTATTTCCACCCATAACGTCTCCGATTTCGACAGCTCTTTAACACCTGTGCCATAAACCAAACCTCGGCAAACCAGATAACCGATTCCGGGACCGGTACGCACATTCAACATTTCACAACAAACTACCCAATCTCCGCCGTCTTGAGTCAAATAAGGCTGCGGGTCAACCGCTTTTCCATTCAGACGAAGCTCGAAGTGCAGATGCGGTCCCGTCGAATTTCCGCTGTTCCCGCTGAACCCGATGATCTGCCCCGCTTCAACCGATTGCCCTACGGAAATGACAATTTCCGATAAATGAGCATAAATCGTTTGCAGCCCTTCTCCGTGATCGATCAAAATAAAACGACCATATCCGTGAGCCTCTTCGGCTGTTTGAATGATCTTCCCCATGCCGGCGGATCGCACAACGGTTCCCGCCGGTAAAGCATAATCAATCCCTTTGTGACCCGTCGGATCGGTATACAACTCTCCGAAAGTCTGAGTGATCGGATAATTTCCTTGAAACGGCAAATTTAATTTCATATTAGTATCCCCTGTCCAAATCCCGCAGCGGATCCCGTCCCGGAACCACTAACGTCTCTGTTTTCATTTCCCGTAAAGATCGGTCGATGACCGCTGCCAATGCGGCGCTCATCAACAAGTCATCATGCATCCATTCGCCGGTTGCCGGGTCACGTGTTCCTGCCGGTATGCCCCATCGCAATTTTTTCTCCGCCCCGGCAAGCACTTCCGATTTGCAAAATCGCAATTCGCGGAAAAAATGGTCTTGCAAATCTGATTGTTCCGTATCCGTCATCGAATTTCCTTTCGCCTCCTGCCAACGCTCGGTATCGATGATCGAAAGAAAATCCCAACCTAATTTGCTTTTCGAGGCGGCGGTAAAGACAAACGGCAGAATACGAATGGTTCCGAAACGTTTCAACAATAGACTGGCGATTCCGGCGCCCACTCCGCTGGCGTCGACCACACAATATTCCGGCATCCAAACGATCATCCGCTGGCAGATTCGTTCCACTTGTTCCGTAAGGGGCAAATTCAACCATACTTCACGCCGCACCACTTGCCAGTATCCGCCACCAGAAACCTCTTGTTCCGCCAATAAAGGATCTCGAATCCGGCAAAAGGTCAGTGCGGTCGAATCTCTTCTGCTTTCATTTTCGGCGTCCGGCGAAGCGCTGGTTTCATCCGCACCCGCCACATCAATCAACAGAATATATCGCTCCCCCATGATCGGTTCATATAGAAACGGATGAGAACCTCTCATTTTTTCCAAACGCTTTTCATGAAATAACCCGCTTTGCCCGTTCAGTTCCTCACTGAAATATTGGGTGCGGACCAACGGATGATCTCTTCCCAGAAGACGAATTTGTTCGGCGACAAATTTTCCGTATGCCGGCACCTCTTTCGTCACCAGATCCGCTCCGATCCGAAAAACACGCCGATCAGCAGGGTCGATCCGCTCCGCTTTTCCGGCTGATTGCATTTCCCGTGAAAGAAGCGAATCCTCCGTCCATGCGGTTCCCCAGAATACCCTTGTGGCGTTTTGAGAGGCTGCCATCGGTGCGATTTCATGGTCATATTTGGATGGGAGAATATCCTGAGCTTCATCCAATTCAAGTAACAGAGAAGCGGTCGCACCGACAATATTGCTCTCGGGTGCTCCGCTCAGGAAGAATATCGCAGCATTTCCTACCCGGTAACTATAGCCCGATTCTTTCTTCCATAAGTCTTTCGTGAAGATGTTCCGCCGTAACGTGCGTTCGAGCCTGCGCATGGCATTAATACTTTGCGGCTTCCGGGTCGGGCTGATTTTAACGATTTCTCCGCCCTCCCGAGAAAAAACCAATAATAAATATGTTTCTATCTGTGCCTGCAGCTCATTTTTGCCGCTCTGGCGCGGAAACATCACCACGAAAGACTTCCCCTGTTGCTTGATAACGGACTCCACGACCGCTTCCGCCACATTCCGCTGATAATTTCTTAAGCGAATACCACCTCCGACCGCACTGAACAAAGTGACATCGGATAGCACTTGGCTTATTTCGATCGATCCCTTCTCATCCATGTTCGATATTATTTTCCGATTTTCGGGAAGAAACGATCCTCGCAGCCGTTCGACCGGTATTCGCTTTCGACTTTTGGTTCAGCGGTTTCGAAACAGACAATCCTTTATTCATGATCTCCCTGCTTCCTTAAGTCGCTCAGCACCTCCTGTAAAACCGTATTCAAACGGCTTGAATCATCACCCTGCGTTTTCCGTTGTTGTTCAATCAAGCTCGCCAATCGGGAACAGGTTTTCCCGAGCATATCCAACAGTTTCAACTGTTCTGCCAGCGGCAACGCTTCATCTGCCATCCGGTAAACCGCATTCATCTGATCTCCCAACATCATGATCAAATCTTCGAGAGTAAACTTTTGTTTCCCGGCTGCCATTTTTGAATCCTTTTCTCATCGCTATATTAGAACGTTAATTCTATTTCTGAGGATAACGGATTCCGAAGCCATCCGCAACTGCCAAAAAGCGGAGGATAAAGGAAACTGTCCGAACAACTCGGACAATCACAATCGAAAATTTGTTTTCATGCTTCCGGGAATCAATACATAAAAAAAGAGTGCATCGGGCGATGCACTCTTTTATACTGCAAATTACTTTTTACGCAATTTCTCAATCATTTCTTCGACTTCTTGCGCTCCGTCCTGATAAAAATCTTCTTCATCGGGCGCCAATTCTTTCAACAGTCGCAGAAATTCACCGGCGTGTACTCTTTCTTCATCCGCAATATCTTTCAAAACATCAATGGCAAGTTTGTTATCGGTCGACTCGGCGAGCTGCATATACAACTGGATTGCTTCATATTCGGCGGCGACCATGAAACGAATTGAACGGATTAATTCCTGTTCACTGAGCTTTCGTTCGTTTGCAAGCCCGGAAAACGGTTGTCCAAAATCTGGCATTTTCTTTTCCTCCTCTTTCTTAAACGAATTTTACAAAACCTGTCAAAAATTATAATCCGCCTTTTCAGTCGCCCAAATAAATCATAACGGCTTGCCTCGGAATAATCAGGACCGGTAAACCGTCTTTCCCCCCACAATGGTCCGCACGGGACGGACATTCTTAATTTCGTCGACCGGGATTTCAAAAATATCCTTATCAAGGATCACCATATCCGCCAAATAACCGGCTCGGATCCGCCCTTTACGATCCTCAGCAAATTCACAGTAGGCGCTGCCGGCAGTATAGGCATCGACAGCCGTATATACATCCACACATTCTTGTGGATAAAATCCTTCCGGCGGTTGCCCGTCCAGCCCTTTGCGAGTTACGGCACAATAGATATTTTCAAACGGATTACAATCTTCTACCGGCGAATCCGTTCCGTAGGAGATTTTCCCTCCCAAATCCTGCAGTGTCCGAAACGCATAGGAAGTCGAAGCCAGTTCCTTCCCGACACGAGCTTCACAGATTTGATGATCATAATTCAAAAATATCGGTTGATATTGGACTAAGATCCCCATTCTTGCGATGCGCTTCAAATCTTCCAGCGTGGTTAGTTGGCAATGAATCAGGCTGTTCCGATATTTGTTTTCACCGTCGATCAGAACTTTTTCGTAACTATCGAGCGTATCACCGACCGCGCGATCACCGATGACGTGCGTAACCACCTGTACTCCGTGCTTTGCGGCAATTTCACAATATCGATCCATTGTTGCCGCATCAGTCGTCTCAACACCCCTGTTATCGGGATTTTCCGGGTCATCTAAATAAGGATGCCGTACCATCGCGGTGCGGGCACCTAAACTGCCGTCCTTGAACAGCTTTAACGGTCCGATGGCAAAATAATCATCACTGAGGTCAGAAGCATGAGAATACAGCCCGTTTTCAAAACTTTCCGCGAAAGCTTCCGGCGATTGAAAGCATGCCTGCAAACGATAACGAAGCGGAGCAACTTCATCTTCATACAGACTGTGAATCATTCGGATAAATCCGTTATGGTCTTTAATATAATAACTGAGATCGTTCGATTGAACGCTGGTGATTCCGCGGGAAACGGCATATTCCATTGCCTTCAGCAACAACATTCTTTTCTCTTCAAGAGTCGATTCCTGAATTAACCCCAGAGGATAGCGGCAGGCATCTTCCGTAAAAACGCCGTTAGGACTTCCGTCTTCTTCAAGATGAAACACACCTCCCTTATATTGAGGAGATCCGGCTTTCAAACCCAACATTTCGATTGCTTTGGTATTTGTAACTAAAATATGCCCGCATATCCGTTCTAATACCACCGGTATTTCGGTGGAAATTTGATCCAGGTCGTGACGGTTGGGAATTCGCTTCTCATCGATAAAATAATCCTGATTCCAGGCTCTTCCGTATAACCCCTTCTTCGCGGCTTCCGGATGTTGAGCCAGATAGGCTTTGGAAGCGGTGATTAATTCCGCGACCGATTTGCAGTTCTCTAAGGATAATTGCTCTAACGCTTCTCCGATCATCATCAGATGCATATGAGAATCGTTCAGACCCGGAATGACCGTCCGGCCTTCGCAATCGATTTTTTCCGAAAGGTCCGGCGAAGCTAAAATTTCGGCTGTCGTCCCGACTTGCAAAACGGTATCCCCTTCAATCAATACCGCTTCGGCGAATTCCCCGCGGTCTAAATAGATTTTTCCGTTATAAATTGCTGTACGCATTTTTTCCTCCGTTTAACCTTTTAATTCTTCTGTGCGGCCGCAGCAGCTTCTTTCTTTCGATATCGATCAAAAAGGAAGTATACGACCGTACCGATTACCGGAATGACCATCCCCGTAATCGCACTTACCGGATCTTCGATAAAAGTATTGATTACCAAACCGAGGAATATCAATGCCGTCAGGATTACCGTAAACGGATAGCCCCAGATTTTAAAAGGCCGGGGAATATCCGGATATTTTTTCCGCAACCGAATAACAGCCAGTACCGTCAGCATATTATAGAGAACGCTGGTAAATATCACCAAGCTGGTCAGCTGATCCAAATTTCTTACCAAAACCAAAATCACCGAAATAATGCATTGAACAATCAACCCCGTTGCCGGGACCTTATATTTCGGATGAAGTTCGGCAAAAGCATGGAAAAAGTGTCCTTCCTCCGCCATCGCATAATAAGTCCGGGGAAAAGCCAAAATACAGCCATTCAGCGATCCGAACATGGACAATACCATTGCGACGGTCACCACCACCGCTCCGGCGTTTCCCAACGTTGCTTTAGCCGCTTCCGTACCGAGATAATAATTCCCCGATTCGATAAAAGCCTTGATCTGATCAAACGGTAACACCCGATAAATTCCGTAATTAAATAAGGTATATAAAACCGTAATTCCGCCGATTGCGATGATTAAAGCCAGAGGCAAATTCCGGCGGGGGTTCTTTACTTCTTCGGTGACATTGTTGAGATTTGTCCAACCTTCATAAGCCCACAGCGTCGCAATCACGGCAAATGCGACCATGCTGACGAGCTTACCGAAACCGACCGGTCCCGCTTCGGGAACCATGCTTAAATCGGGAGAAACTTTTCCCAAGAATAATGAGGCAAAGAGAATTATGCCGATCGGAATCAATTTTGCGATCATGGAAGCGCTCTGCAACCGGCTTCCCGGTCGGATTCCAAAATAATTAAAAACGGTTAATCCGACGATCAGAAGAATCGCGATGATCTTGATACCCGAATCACTGATCGGGAAAAATGTTCGCATTGCGGTGGGTAACGCAATGGCAATCGCCGCAATCGAGCCCGGACTTCCAATCAGCAAGCCGCTGAAGGCGTTCAAAAATCCGATGAGGGGATGAAATGCCTCGTTTAGATAGACGGTCATACCGCCGGCACGGGGAATCGAAGCGCCCAATTCGGCAAAACACAAACCGCCCAACAAAGAAATCAGTCCTCCCAATACCCATGCCAGCAGCGAGAGTCCCTGACTCATCCCGGTCCGTATTAAAACATATGAACCGAGGTAAAAAATACCGGAACCAATCATGATTCCGCCGATAATGCTGACACCGCCAAATACGCCGATTTCGCGTCGAAATTCGGTTTTTTCAGATGTCAATGCTTCCAGCCTTTGTTTCTCGTCCATCAGTGTCCTCCGGAAATAAAATAACGGCTGAAGCGCTTCGCACCGGCCGTTATTTAAAATCCCATTGCAGGCTTAAACATTGACACATGATAGCGCTCCACCAAAAAGTGACAGTCATAAAGATATTTTCCTTATGCCCAATGAAAGAGCTCTCAACCGTTTCTTTCATTTCGGCGAAATTCCCTTTCATTGTTCCTTCATCATCGGTTAAGCGATTCCGGAACAGCTACTGATGAATTCCGCGCCTCTATCAATCTCATCAGTCAGATAAGATTAGGTTTATTTATATTCGAAAGTAATTTTCTGTCAACCGAAAATACTGTAAGATATGACAACAATGGTTATCGGATTAAAACAAAAAGAATCATGTTGGCGATAACCTACTCTCCCAGGAGGTCGCCCTCCAAGTACCATCGGCGTTGACGCGCTTGACTTCCGGGTTCGAGATGTTTCCGGGTATACCCACGTCCCTTTC
>Ga0209203_1000114_pt1 | contig 66520 bp, 63 predicted proteins | sample AD_UKC109_MetaG_FD_184423 | JGI IMG/M metagenome (GOLD analysis project Ga0209203, IMG submission 184423) | Active sludge microbial communities of municipal wastewater-treating anaerobic digesters from Hong Kong - AD_UKC109_MetaG (SPAdes)... | ecosystem: Engineered > Bioreactor > Anaerobic >... | reverse complement strand
AATCGCCTCGGCGCCGGGCAGAATGTGATAATAGGTTGTCATCCACAGATCGCAGATCCGGCTGTTTTTTACCAGAATATCGTAATATTCCGGTGGCGTCAGTGTGAAAAAAATCCGCGGGCCGGAGAAATGATCGCACCATTCCGGGCTCATGGCGGTCTGCCGGATCAGGCGCTGAATGGGGGTATCCTGATTCATCGGAACCTGAATGGCCAGATAGCCGCCCGGGAGGGCTGAATTGAGCAGCCGGGGGATCAGTGTGTCATGATTCGGTACCCATTGGATGCAGGCATTGGAGAAGACGAGATCGAACTTCCCCAGTGCAGAAAGATCGGCATTTACATCGGCCAGCACAAAATTTAAATCCGGATGGGCCTTTTTGGCTGCTTCGATCATATTCGGAGAGTTGTCAATACCGGTGACGGAAGCACCCGGAAAACGTTTTGCCAGCACGGCGGTACTGTTTCCCGGTCCGCAGCCGACATCAAGCACCTTTTGGGGCGACGTGAGCGGTACGTGCTCAGCCAAATCGACGGCAGGGCGAGTACGCTGGTTTTTAAATTTCAAATACTGCGTCGAGTCCCACTGCGGCATGAAAACGCCTCCTTTGGAAAAGAGTATATCATATCGGGCGTGTATTTTGCAAAAAAAATCCGTTCCACGGGGGCGGAACGGACAAAAGCAATATAAAACATGCCGCTTGAACCAAAAGAAACCAATGCTTGCAGGAATCTGCAGGCAAAGTATGCGGCTTTCGGAAGCAAATTATTGATGGAGCAGGCGGTCACCGGTTTGAATCCCGGCTTGTTCGGCGGCGCCGGAACGCAGTTCAAGTACGCTGTGGGCTTTTTTTACGGTCTTCAGAACTTTGGACGGCGGAATTTTCGCGTCGATTTTTAAAACGGTTCCGTCCTTGGCAAGATAGAGGATATCGATCGGATAGGTCATATTAAACGTGTGTACCTGATTACAGGGGACAAGCAGAAGACCGCTGATATTGTCGTCAAGGGTGCGTCCGATCAATCCCCGCAGGCGGGTGAAGAAGTTATTGGCGTAAAACGCGCGGCAGAGTACCGTCTCGTTTTTTGAGATTTCAATAATCCTCATGTAAAGACCTCGATCAGATTCATGACTGCCGGTCCGAGCAAAATGATGAAGATGACCGGGAAAATAAACCCGATTGTGGGCAGCATGATCTTGACAGGGGCTTTCATGGCTTTGGCCTGAATGCGCTGGCGGCGTTCGACTCTCAGACGATCGGCTTGAGAAGTGAGGACGTTTTTGATCGGAACACCGAGCTGTTCAGCTTGAATAATGGCGGTTGTGAATGCCGTAAGTTCTTTGACGTCGCAGCGATCTGCCAGTTCTTTAAAAGAAGTTCTGCGGGGGACGCCCATTTGGATGTTCTTTACTGCGGCGGCGAGTTCGCTGACGACAACGCCTTTGTTTTTTTGTGCAAGACGGGTGATAGAAGCATCCAGCCCCAACCCGGCTTCGGCACTGACAACCAACAGGTCCATCACGTCGGGGAGATCATGGACAATCTCCTCTTTGCGTTTTTTGACCTTGGAATTGACATAACTTTTCGGCCCCAGAATACAGGCGATCATGCCGAACAGCAGAATGAGAAGTTTATGAAGCATCTCAAGTGTGCTGAATCGGAAGATCAGCAGACAGATGAATAATACGACAACCGTTAAAATTGATTTAATTGTAGTGAATTCGGTAGCGGTAATTTCCTTACCGGCTGTTTTGAGCAGTCTGCTAAGCTTCTCCATGCTCTTGCTTTGCTTGGAAGAAGCTTGATCTTTGCGTTTGAAAGCAGAAGAAACCTTTTTTAAAAACGGTCGGACCAAGCGGTCTGCAAAACTCTTTTTTAATTCTTCGTCGCCGTACTCACGCTGCACATTTCGGATGGCGTTTAAACGGCGGCCTGTGGCATCCCATTTTTGCCCGACTCGAGCGAGTATCGCGACAACGATGGCAAAAACAGCGGAGACCACAGATAAAACGACATATCTCATCATTGGTTATCCTCACATTTTGATATTGACGATTTTACGCACAATCAGGAAGCCGATGGTTTCCATTGTGGCCGAAATCGCAAGCATAACGCGGCCGGCGGAAGTGGAAAAGAACATATTGATATATTCCGGGTTAAGGAACATCAACAGCAACAGCATGAAAATCGGTAAAGCACCGATAATATATCCGCTGAGGGTTCCCGACGCGGTCATGGCTTTGATCTCACCGCGCAGGCGGATGCGGTCTGCTATGGTCGCGGAGATGTTATCCAGCACTTCAGCGAGGTTACCGCCGATTTGGCGTTGGATGATGACTGCGTTGCAGATGAGCTCCAGATCCATATTGCCGGTGCGGGTAATCATCTGTTCAAAACTGGTTTCAAGGGGCATACCGAGCCTGGTCTCACGGCTGACCCTGGCAAATTCCTTTGAAATAGGGGGTTCCATTTCATCTGCAATGCTTTGCATGGCCGATTGAAAAGACATACCGGCGCGAATGGAGTTACTGATAATGGCAACAGCGTCGATAAGCTGTTTGTCAATTTTACCGAGTTGCTTATGGCGCTTGAAACGGACAAAGGCGATCGGAGCTGCGGCACCGATGATAACAACGCCGATACATAAAATGGGGTTGGCTCCGAAGAACAAAAACAACAGCGGAACCCCAACGGTGGCAATCACCCATATCAGAATAAATTCTTCGGCTCTTAAGGCGATTCCGGCGACATATAGTTCATCGGCCAATTTTTCGAGCTGCTTACGCTGTGCACGGGGCTTTTTCCCTTTCTTTTCACGGTGGCGCGTCTCTTCTTCCGGAGTGGTCAGAGCTTTGATGCGCTCCCGTTCGCGGACACGGTTTTTGGTCAGGGCGTATATAATCATAACCGCAAAACAAAAGACGACACTGGCTGCGGTGATGATCAGTCCGTATTTGATCAGATCCTGCAAATTAAAACCTCCCTTTCTGAGGAGTTGTTAAAAACAATTATGAAAACCATTCGTCACGCACGCCGACGCCGTTGTCAGACATCTTTTCGGTACAGCGCGGTTTGATGCCCGTGTTGACAAAATGTCCGGTGCTTTCACCGATTTTGGGGTGCTCGTAGACGAAAATATCCTGAGTCGTGATGACATCGCCTTCCATACCCAAGATCTCGCTGATGCCGGTGACTTTTCTTGTTCCGTCACGCATACGGGATTGCTGGACGATGAGATCAATGGCGCCGGCGATCTGTTGGCGGATAGCGGCCAGCGGAAGGTTCATGCCGGCCATCAGTACCATGGTTTCCATACGTGCGAGCATATCTCGGGAGGAGTTGGCATGGCCGGTTGTCATTGAACCGTCATGACCGGTGTTCATGGCCTGCAGCATGTCCAAGGCCTCTCCTCCGCGCACCTCACCGACGACGATACGGTCGGGACGCATTCTCAAAGCGTTTCGGACCAGATCGCGGATTGCGATTTGGCCTTTGCCTTCAAGATTTGCAGGGCGGCTCTCAAGCGTCAGAACATGTTCCTGACGCAGCTGGAGTTCTGCGGCGTCCTCAATGGTGATGATGCGTTCATCGTGCGGGATATAGCCCGATAAAATGTTCAAAAGAGTCGTTTTACCGCTTCCGGTACCGCCCGAGATGACGATGTTCAGACGTCCTTTAACGCAGGCCTCAAGGAATGCAGCCATCTTATAGGTCAAAGAACCGTAACCAATAAGGTCGTTGATAGTCAGCGGGACTTTTGAAAACTTTCGGATGGTGAGCAGCGGCCCCTTCAGAGAGAGCGGCGGGATGACCGCATTGACACGCGATCCGTCGGGCAAGCGGGCATCCACCATGGGATTGGCCTCGTCAATGTGACGGCCGAGAGGCGATACAATACGATCAATGACGTTGAGCAGTTGATTGTCATCATCAAAAGTTACGTCGGTGCGTACGATTTTGCCTTTGCGTTCAATATAGACATTTTTCGGGCCGTTGACCATGATTTCAGTGGTACCGGCATCATACATCAGTTTTTCCAGCGGACCGAGACCCCGAATTTGATCATAAATTTCATCTGCAATCCGGCCTCGGTCGGAGCGGGGAAGAGACTCATTGTTCTGTCCGAGAATCGAGTCGATCAAAGCGCGGGTATCGGATTCGGACATGTCTTTTCCCTGGCGGTCTTCCCGTTTATTCATGGCTTCGACGACTTCCATATGCACCTTTGAGCGCAATGCGGAAAATTCATCGGCATTTTGGACGGGTGTGCCGGGTTTTATGGTATCAGTTGTCTTTTTGGTATCGATTTTATCCAGCAGTCCCATAACCCATCATCCTTTCACCGAAATCATATAACATGACTTATTTATTCTTGCCGAGCCGCCGCGCAAAATTGTCCATCTCAATGGCGAAACGGCAGCGTTTGTCTCCGGTCACAACCGGTATACCCCGGTTAAGTGCCTGGGTGACGGTCTTGGGATCGTCCGGAAGGGAGAGCACGACTTTCTGTTCGAGGATGCGTTCCACGTCCCGTACGCTGATGCCGGATAAACCGTCTTTGTTGACGACCAGCTTTACTTTGGTCAGCAGGTTCAAGGCTTCAAACACCTTGTAACAGGTCTTGGCGTGGTGCAGGGTGGAGATATCCTCGGTTACGACGAAGAAGATCGCATCGGATTGTTCCATGGCTGCAATGGTACAGTCGTTGAAAGCCGGCGCCATATCGAGTACTAAAAAGTCATATTCATATCTGAGCGCCGATAAAAGAGTCTCGATGTGTTCCGGTTTGATCAGATCGGCATATTCGGGCGCGCGGCTTGCAAGCAACACGTCCACTCCGCTGGAATGGCGGGTCAGGTAACCCTGCAGCGTGGCGGAGTCGAATTTATTTTCCTGCACGAGATCGGTGATGGTATCGGCATTGTTGATATCCAGAAAGATTCCGACGTCGCCGAATTGCAGATCAAGGTCTATGAGTGCAACTTTTCGTCCCTGCTGTGCCAAAGATACGGCAAGATTCACGGCGAGAGTCGTTTTCCCGGTACCGCCTTTCGGGCAGAAGAACTGTACGATATGTGAGCGATAAGCGGTGGTCTGTCCGCCGCCGGCCGCAGCGCGGTTTTTCTCCCGGTTGGTAGCGGTGAGAATCGCAGTACGGATGGTCTCCGGTTCCGAAGTAATATCGAAAATACGGGAGACGCCGGCGTCCATTGCACGCGTGACCAATCCGGTGCTCAATTCCCGGGCAAGCATAACGATGATAATGTCGCTACGGGTCATATACAGGCGTTCTGCGAAGTTGAATTCCGCCTCCGACTCTTCGCCGACGGCGATCAGCACCAGATCGACGGATTGATTGCCAATCTTATTCAAGCCCGTGGCTTCGGGTGTAACCCAGGCGGAGAAATAAAAATCTTCGCTGCCCAATATGGATTTTATGGATTGCGCGTCTTCGCTGTTGGCGGTGACAATAATTGTTTTAACTTGTTCTAATGTCATAGCGCTCACCTCAGAAGGTCGTTGTTATCGACCGGGTTCATATCGGCAGTCGTATGATCATTGACCCTGCGCAGAGCAACCGAGAGCACGCCGGCACGGTAACTGTGTATAATATCCAGTGACTGCTGCGGCGTTACAAACAGTGTGAGGTAGGTATAAGACGTTGCTACAGTGGTCCCGCTGGATGTGGTTGAGGTGACCATTTGCTTATCGAGCGCGGCGATCTTGACGTTTTGAGCCACAACGAAAGTGGTATTGTAGGTATCACTGTACTCGGTATTGGTATTGCAGATAATGTCTACATAATCGCCGATTTTGATGAATCCGGCAATACCGGAAACCTCATCGACGGCAATAGTAACCGCACGCATCCCGTCGGGAAGTAAATAAGAGAGGCTGCTGCCTTCCGATTTGAGTTTTTCCGTTAAGATTTGTTCCCCGGACAGGATCAGGCTTTCGGTTGTTTTTCCGACGACGTCCGAAATACTGCGGGCGGCTTTCGGATGTGCGGATCCTTTGGGATAGTTGGTGATTGTGAGCATGCTGGCATCGATGGTCGTATAAGCCGGAATGTCTCTGACCGCTGTAACGACGGCTTCGGTTTCAATGGGAGTCTCGCTTGAAGCCTCCAAATTACCGAGGTATAACAACAGCAGTGCTCCGGATAAGACAGCCAGGATAGCCGCAATAATGTAAACCTTTTTCATGTTTAATAATTCCCCCGTTTTTAAAATAAAAAATCAAAATTATTTGGAAAGGGTCAAACTGTAAACGCCGAAATCTTCCGCCGTTCCGGTCAGATCTCCTTTGGATGCGCCGATGTTTACCATGTCGACATATGTTCCGATGACGTATCCGTCGTCGGCATAAGTTGTATAATCTTCGATAATGAATGCCGCAAATCCGACGATTTTCACGTTTTTGGAGTCGACATATTGGATGACCGGCACCTTCATCACCCGCGGGCAATCGGAGACATAATGTTCTGCCGTACAGCCGCCGATACTCTGATAATGCGTACAGGCATTAAATCTTTCAGACAACCCGGTCAGTGTGGGACCGTCCATATTGCCCCCTTCGATCGGCAGTATCGTGCCCACCGTAAGCTCGCCTTGATAACCGTTTTCCAACCAACTGACATAATCGTTCGCGCCGCCGCCTTTGACACCGTCAAGATCGATGGCACCGAAAGCGCCTTGCTCGACTTCTTCTGTGTTTGAGCCGTATTTGAGGATGACGTGTTCGGTATTGCCGCTTGCAATCAGTTCGGCGAGAACGTCTTCTCTGGCGGAGAGCGGAACAAGATCGCTGAGTGCGGTGCAGGGGATGGTGCGGGCTTCTGCACTCCGGGTGAAAGTCACCTCATTCACGCCGATGATTTTTGCAAACTCTGTCGGTGATGTAGCCGGAACATCCACTCCGATACGGGTATAGAATTCGTTTTCTTCATCGGAAAAATAAACGTTCACTTCGGTGGTGTCGGTAATGCCGTTTTTGTTTAAGTACTCCAGTACGGTCGCGATCATAGAGGATTGTTTCGAGGTGTCGTTAACATTCACCGGGAGTTCCATTCCCGCTGCCATAACCGCTGCATCTGCAGCTGTCTGAACTTCTGCTGTTTTGAAGTATGCAGCACCCAGATCAACGACAAACGCGGCAAAAACCAGAATCACGGTGATTGAAAGCGCAACGACAACGATGTTGCTGCCTTGCTCATCTTTCAGAATGTTCTTCATGACGGTCGGTCTCCTTTCAAGGGACTGGGTATTCGGTTTCTGATAATAAAATCAAGGTTTTCCCGTTTTAACTCATTTTCATTGTACATGCGGTGGTGAGATCATATATTCCGTCAGGGGTAAATAACGTTGAAAAGGGCGTAATTCCTTTTAAGGAATAACTGACGGTGACAGTAATGTCACCCGCCCGAAAATTCACGGTATCGCTGTAAACGATGTCGATTGTGACGTCTTTTGCCGCGTCCGGGACCATAGAGAGAATCCTGTCTGTTACCAGCTGATTGTTTTCCTCCTGTGCGCTGGCTACGATGCCGGCGCGAACGCCTTCGCGGGTTGCATTCTGAACTGCCAGAGAGTTGCCGTATACCCACCCGAGTTCAAAGATTCCGCACAGCAAGAGCAGAATCAACGGGAGTGTCAAAGCGAATTCAACCATGCTTTGCCCGTTCTCACGGCGTTTTTTGCTGATGAAAGAGTTTTGTTTCGTTCTCACTGTGCACACCTCCTTTAAAATTTATTTTAATGAGGATTTCATTCAACAAGTTTGATTGTGGCCTCTCCAGCGGGTAGAAAGTCGATCGGTTCTGAGGGCTCATCCATAATCAGATTGGCGGGAATGCCGCTGACTTTGTCGCCAATAATGCTGCCGTAGAAGGTTAGGTTATTACCGGCCAAATTAATCACGCCGTTTGGCGCATAGATGATTCCTGTGGCCGTCATGCTACTCATGGTGATATTGATATTGCCGGTTTTCGAATAGATACAAAGAGAGGTGCTGGAATCAACTTGATTCTGACCGCCGGAAAAGGTAATGTTTTTCGTAGCCATTACACTTCCGCTGATATCGACGTTATTTCCGAAATTGATATTTCCATCGACATATAAATTACCATGAATGATGAAAGGTCCGCCACCGCTGACTGATAGATTGCCGTCGATGTAGACGTCCCCGTAGATATCGACGCCGTTGCTGACACTGACATTTCCGGTGATATATTTGCTGCCGGTCCAAGTCTGCCTCCACCATGGTTCATTATAGGTTTTGGCGACGGCATATTCGTCATAGCTGTCGGGCATGATGTTGTCGACGACTTCCGTAAAATCGGGCATTTCAATAAATTGTGCGGGACAAACGGTGCCGCCCACCGTAGTGGTCCATTCATTGATGTGCAGGTTCTTGACTGCTTCAACCATTCCCGTGATAACGCCCTGTCCCGGGTCAATGGAGACATTGTTGTTACCGTGAACACTGCCATTGATGGTAAACTGTCCTCCCATACTTAATGCTCCATTGTTGCTCCCGTAAAAAATCCGGTAACCAAAAACGCCGCCTCCGCCACCGCTGTTAGTTTTTGCTGCGGCCGCCTTTTTCGCGATGTTCCACTGGTTGATACCGAGTGCTTTCAAAAACATCGTATCGATTTCTTTGGCGGATGTCAAGGAAATTTTTGAATCGGAGTCGGAAAAACTGATACTGATATCGGATGCGGTATAACCGTTGAGTTCCACACATTCGATGGCGGCTGCGGTTGCTTCCGTAGTATTGGGAAGGTATGCAGCTCCCGCAAGCGCTCCGGCATCGAGTGCCGCCTGAAGTTTGGACGCCTGCATATACGCCATTCCCAGATCTACTGCCATCGCAGTGAAAGCCAGCAGGACGGTCATTGAAAATACTGCGACCCAAGGAGAAGAACCGCGTTCTCCGGTTATAAATTTTTTTAAATGTTTAAACATCGGTTCCTCCCAATTATTCGACCTTCATGGTCGTGGCGGAGACGAGTTCTTTTTCTCCGTCTTCAAAAAACATATATCCGATCGGCGTGATCGCCGGGGCTATGGTTGTGACTGTAACGGTCACATATCCGGTTTTATGAGATGAATCGGTAAAACTGATGGTAACGGTTTTGTCGGACGTGAGCGCATCTGTTCCGAGCATTTCAGCGATTGAATCTTCCACATCGGTTTCGGTCGCATGGATGGATGCATAACGAGCAGCCTCGCGTGAGTCATTTTGGATCGTGAGCTGGTTTCCGAACAGAATTCCGAATTCGATGATACCACACAGCAAGAGGAGCAGAACCGGGGTGATAAGCGCCATCTCTACCATCGATTGACCGCTTTCGCAATGCCTTATTTTGTTTTTGAGAAATTGCTTATTCATTTTCCGCACACCTCCTTGCATGATGCTTGCAATAAGTACGCGCGGAGCGGAGAACCCGCTCCGCGCGATGTCTTGCTACTTGATTATTAGGTGGCTGACGAGGAAGTAATGGCGGTGCTGAGCTCACTTCCCGCTTTGTTGAAGATGCCTTTGATATTGTCGCCGAGTGCCGTGATGGCCACGATGACTGCGACCGCGACGAGTGCGATGATCAGACCGTATTCGACCATACCCTGACCGTTTTCGTCGTTAAAGAATTTTTTCAACATGATTTTTCTCCTCCGTTATATTTTGTTTTTCAATTAGGTGGCTGACGAGGAAGTAATGGCGTTGCTGAGCTCACTTCCGGCTTTGTTGAAGATGCCTTTGATGTTGTCGCCGAGTGCTGTGATGGCCACGATGACTGCGACCGCGACGAGTGCGATGATCAGACCGTATTCGACCATACCCTGACCGTTTTCGTCGTTAAAGAATTTTTTCAACATGATTTTTCTCCTCCGTTATATTTTGTTTTTTAATTAGGTGGCTGACGAGGAAGTAATGGCGTTGCTGAGCTCACTTCCGGCTTTGTTGAAGATGCCTTTGATGTTGTCGCCGAGTGCTGTGATGGCCACGATAACCGCGACCGCGACGAGTGCGATGATCAGACCGTATTCGACCATACCCTGACCGTTTTCGTCGCTAAAGAATTTTTTCAACATGATTTTTCCTCCGTTTGTTTTTGTTTTTTAAGATTAAGCCGATGTGATGGCGTCGCTGAGTTCGCTGGCCGCTTTGTTAAAGATGCCTTTAAGGCTGTCGCCGAGTGCCGTGATGGCTACGATGACCGCAACCGCGACGAGTGCGATGATCAGGCCGTATTCGACCATGCCCTGACCGCTTTCGTCGTTGAAGAATTCTTTCAGCATACATTTTCCTCCGTGATTTTTAGATTTTGACAAGCACATAAGAACATTACGGCCGCTGTCGTGTCCGGATGACGCGTTTTATCCGGATTGATAAAAAGGATAACGCAATAGGGGATGAATAATTTGAATATCTATATTAACTCACCCCTTTACGACAACAGGGACACCGCGATGAGCGCAATGGCCAGAAACGGACCCATCGGAACCATGGTTTTTAACCGTTGAACGATCGGAATTCGAAACTGGACCGCGACATAGATTAAAACCAGAATGCCCATCATGGTGATCGCATATAAACTGCCCATCAGTCCGACACAGAAGCCCATTGCAGCGGCGAGTTTGATATCGCCCGCGCCGACTTTTTTGGAAAACAATGCCGGAAGCAGGAAGAGCACGAAGCAGGCGGCGAATCCGCCGAGTGAGGAGAGCCAGTCGATCGTTGTGACACCGGCTGCGCCGAATGCAATGGTCAGTGCCAAAAGAGCAAAGACCAACTCGTTGGGAATGATTCGGTGTCTGGCGTCGATGCAGCTGATGGAGCCGCAAACGAACAGGACAAGATATAAGTAGAGGGTTTCCCAGGTCAGGCCGATACGCCAGCCGATAACGGCTCCGAACAGACCCATGATGATCGGGAGGACGATATGCTCCGCTTTGCCTTCTTTGGACTCGAGACCGCGATTCTTAAGCAGCTGTCTGTTGAGCAATAAAACCGGATAGGACAGCACGGCACCGAGCAGTGCGCAGCAGATGGTTGTGATGATGGTTTGGAGCATTTCTGTCACCTCTTTTTTTGTAATGAGCGGTTCGGGGAGGAAGATCCGAACCGCTTTTTTATACCGCATAAATGCGTTGCGCTTTCGGTAATATTTCGTTGGGCGTTGTAATTCTCTTATTCAACTGTTTTTAAATCGACAAGACGATTACGGTTGGGCGCTTGTGTTAATTGAATTTCCCAAAGGAAGGAGCGCAGCCATTGGATTTGCTTTTTTGTGCGCTCAAGAATATTCATTGCGGATTCACGGCTGACAAACCGCGACGTGATGTTTTTGTAGGAGAAGGGATAGTCGGATATGTAGTAGTAGGACAGGTCAACTAAGAAATCTTCGCAGCTTTTCTTTCCTTCTTCAAAACGCTTTTTGTCGGTTTCATTTGAAAACGTCATTTTCGCAATGAGTTTTGAGAACAGAAAATTGATGTTGTGCGTTTTGGGCGCTTCACTGTCATAATAATAAACATACATGCCCTTGAGTTGGCGTTCAATTGCGGTTTGGCATAAACTGACGACATAAACCCATCGTTCGCTCTGTACCAGCGGACCGATCGTTTCCAGATCATAATTGGTCAGCATAATCCAATAACCGTATTTTTCGGATTTATTCATTTTCTCTCTTTCCTCCCGTCTGGATCACCGGCATCGGCATTCCGTGTGATCTCGGAATTTTTTATTTATCAATGCGGCATTGCCGCGATATGGTTCGAAACGTGTCAACAGAAGAAAATTTCCCTAAAGATGCTGTATGCCGGTACCGGGCAAATCTCAATCTTTTAGCGCGGATGAATTCCACGGTCTGAGATTCGTTTGCCGGCATCGGCGATACGGGGCTTATTGAACGGATGGCTGTATTGTTCATCGTGGTTTCGGTGTTTGTTCACTCGATGAAAGTTCAGCTGTTCATATTTTATTTGCCCCCGTAGCGACAGCGCCGGTTGATCGTTGCTATGCTGTCAGCTCAATGCCGTGATGTACAATCTCTTCTACGATTCCGCACGGGTCTTCGAGTTCGTCAAGCGTGAACGCTTGGACCTGTATTTCTTTTTCCGGATCCGTGCAGATGTTGACCAGTTTTCTGTATTCATCCAGAAGGCAGTTCTTTTTGATATCAAAGAACACTGCGATGTCGATATCGCTCTGTGCGTTCGCAGTACCTTTTGCGTAGGAACCGAAAAGCACAATCTTTGCCACGCCTTCAAGACCTCTCATTTGTTCGATACACCGCAAGACCAGCGTTCTCTCTCTCTTCGGTAGGAAGTCGGCTGCGGCCATTGTTGGTCACCCCCTTGTTTGGTTGCGTTTGAATTGATTAAACAACAAAAAAGCAACTCGACTCTTAAAGATGCCAAGTTGCTGTCACTCGTTATTACCCGAGAGATATCCCCGGAATATATTGAGATTCGGCAACTGGCTGCCATTGGCTTTCGCCTTTAGGCCCTTTAGCTTTGCGTCGCCCGCTTTCACGGGTTTTGCCTTTTTCGTGGGGACAAGATCGCTTGTCCGCCTTTATAATAAGCGCTGGGGAAATGTTTGTCAAGGGGGTAAATGGAAAAATAATTAACAAATATAATCCTTCGGATATGTGCAAATTATACAAAAATGGGCATAATTAGCGTTTTTCTCGGCAAAAAAGATCAATTTATCATCTGAAATTTGAGAGATTTTTTTGCGTTTTTATGTTATAATAGATACAAAGGAACCGGTATGTACATGATGACGTACAGTGAAAAAGTACGTTATGGTTGCCCGTCCCTTACGTTTCGAAGAGTTTTATGGAGGCGGAAATGGATATTAAGATCAAAATCGTCGAAATGGAAGAAGTGAGTTCGACCAATGACGAATTGAAAAAAATGGCGGCTGCCGGTGAACCGGAGGGTTGTGTTCTTATTGCAAAACGGCAAACCGCAGGGCGGGGCCGCAGCGGACGGAATTTTTATTCTCCGGACGGCGGATTATATATGAGCATTCTCCTGCGTCCCAAGACAAGAGGGTTTGATGCAACGACCGCAACTGCTGCTGCGGCAGTGGCGGTGGCAAAATCCATCGGAAAACGGGCGGGTATTAAATGGGTCAACGACGTTTTAATCGATGAAAAAAAGGTCTGCGGTATTTTGACCGAGGCGGTTTTCGGCGCGGGCACAAAACCGGAATATGTGATTGTCGGCATAGGTATCAATTGTTATGAGCCTGCAGGCGGATTTCCTGATGAAATCAAAAATATCGCCGGCGCCGTATTTCAAGAGGAAGAAGGCGATCCCGAACGGCTGCGTCAAACGGTGCTCAATACGTTCTTTGAATTGTATTCCGGTGGAAAGACAAAAATCGGACGGGAATACCGCGAACGCTGCGTAACGCTGGGAAAGCGCATTGAAGTCCAGCGGGGGGAGGAGATTGTCAGCGGTACGGCGGTGGCGATCGGGGATGATTTTAAACTGCTTTTACGTACGGATGCCGGCAAGGTTGTCTGGATGTGTTCGGGTGAAATTCGCGCGTAATATACATAACGTGGTAATACAATAGATAAAAAGGGCGCACGGGATTTTCCCGTGCGCCTTTTCGTAACAGAAGAATTAAAGATGAACCGGTTTACCGATTACAGCCGATTGATTGGCCGCGAGGGTGACTTTCAAGGTCTCGACGGCGGTGTGATAGGTCGAACGGAGTCCGCTTGCGTCACCGGATTTAACCGCGTTGACAAAAGCGGTGTTTTGGATCAGGAAAAGATCGGGTTCCGGCATAATGGTCTCTTTATGCCCTTTGCCGTAGTCGATTTCCAAACCCATATCCCAGGAACTGAACTTGCAGCGGGTGGTTTTAGAGGAGATGACCATGCCGATGTCGATCTCATCCTGCGCGAAGCAGCCGGTCGAGAAGTTGCCGATCGCGCCGTTTTTGAATTTTGCATTGACGATAAAAGCGTCGTCTACGTCATATCCCGGTACCTCGGTCATATAGCCGGTGGCGGCAAACGCCGAGACCTCGGTGATCCCGCCGGCCATATAGAGCGCGGCGTCGACGAGGTGGGTGCACTGTTCGGTGAATTGGCCGCCCGACTGCGCTCTGGTGCGCCACCACATCGGACCCGGCATCGGACAGACCCATCTTGCGTTTAAAAGTGCGGGTTTATCCGGGGAATTCGCAAAGAGGTTTTTCACATATCCGACGCTGCCGCAATACCGCATCAGATAACCCGAAGCGGCGATGGTTCCGGCCTCTTCAAATGCGCACTCGACGGTCAGTGCGGTTTCGAGGTCGTTTGCGACGGGCTTTTCGATAAAGACCGCAGGGACGGCTTTGGCGCAAAGCAGTTCAATTTCACCGTGAACATGCGGCGGTGTCAGGATATAGACCGCGTCGAGTTTCTCTTTCGAGAGCATTTGACGGTAATCGCCGTAAGGATTTCCGCCGGTTTTCGCCGTGATCTTTTCGGCTTTTTCGAGAGAAGTCCCGGCGACGGCGGAAATTTCAACGCCCTCGATTTTTTGCAGAGAGCCGATGTGCGCAGCGGAGACCCAACCGGTTCCGATAATACCGATTTTCATTTGAATATGCCTCCTTTAATATTTCAGCACGACCTGAATGATGTCGGCAGGGTGTTTGTCGACGAGTTCATAGGCCGATGCGACTTTGTCGTAGGGGATGATGTCGGTGATCAGATTGCCGAGTTTCAATTTTTGAATCAACTCGACACAGGTTTGTTTTCTGCGCTCGGTGTCCCACATATGGCGGATTTTCGGATTGATCCAAACCATCTGGGAGCAGCGGATCGCCACGCGGTTGTGGTGGAATTCCTCCGCGAGGTTGAGATCGGAACAGGCGCCCTGATACCAGCTCAGTGCGGTGATCGTGGTGTCGGGCGCGGCGACCCGAATCGCGTTGTGCAGCCCTTTGACGCTGCCCGAACTCTCGATGACCGAATCAGGTCCTTTTTTGTTTGTGAGCTTTCTGATCTGCATCGCGACGTCGCCCGCCGTCGGATCGAACACTTTGTCTACGCCGTTTGCCAGTGCGGCTTCGCGGCGTTTTTCGAATAAATCGATGCCGTAGACCTCGAGCGCGCCGGACATCTTGACCATCTGCGAGGCCATTTGCCCCAAAACGCCGAGGCCGGAGACCGCGATTTTATCGCCGAGTTTGATCTCGGAATCGAGAATCGCGTTGTAAGAGGTGATAAGGTTGGCGAAGAAAACGCCTTGTTCGGGCTTCAGACCCTCGGGCAGTTTGACCGCATCTTCGGCATTCAAAACGACCTGCGATTGATGCGGAGAGTTCGAGAAGACGATGTCGCCGAGCGCAAACTCCTTGACGTCCGCGCCGATTTCAATGACCTCGCCGACGTTGGCGTAACCCATATACCATACGCCCGGATCGCAGCTGCGGATCGGATAGGTCCAGGCGTCCTGTTCTGCCGGGACGAACAGCTTGGTCTCGGGATCCATCTTGTTTTTAAAAAATGGGGCGACGCCGCGGTAGACGTTCATTTCGGTGCCGTGGCTGAGGCCGGTGTAAAGTGTTTTTGTCCGGACTTGGTTTTTTTGAAGCGGAAAATCAGGCACTTCGGCCAGTGAAACGGTTCTGGGGCCCTCGTAAACCATAACTTTCATAGTAATTCCTCCTGTGAATTGGGATTTCATCTTCATTATAAAAACCCCCGTCGGAAATAACATGAATCCATCTGTGCTGTATTTGCACTCATGTGGTTTCTTGACAGGAGCATTATTTTCGGTATAATAAGGGAAAGGATGCGAAAAGGAGCGGTTGTTATGCGGATGGAATATTATAACGCGGCGGCGGTTGACTGCGATTTCGATCTGCATTATTGCGGCTATGAAGACGTCGTCCCCGATTTTTCCTGCGGTCCGAATGTGCGCGATTGCTTTTTGATTCATTATATTCATAAAGGGAAGGGCTTTTATAAGACCGGCGGAAAAGTCCACCGCATCGATCAAGGGTCGGCGTTCTGCATTTTTCCGCGCGACGTGGTTTGGTATTACACCGACAGTTCCGCCCCATGGTCTTTTTACTGGTTCGCTTTCAACGGGCGTCTGGCGGGAAAACTGCTTGAACGGGCGGGCATATCGCGTGAAAATCCGGTGCTGGCGTTGGGAGAAACCCACAACCTGCCGAAATTGATGGACAGCTTGCTCGCAGAATTTATCGACCAAAAATCGCCGGACGATCTCTTGTTGGTCGGGCATCTTTGCTTTCTGCTGGCGGAACTCGAAAAGTCGGAAAACGCTTTTAAGCCGCGTGCAAATGAAAAAAAGACCTTTGACTACATCGAAAAAGCCATCGGGTACATCCACGCCAATTACCACAGAGAAATTTCGGTTGCGGCGTTGGCGGCTTATGTCGGGCTGGAACGGAGTTATTTTTCGAAACTTTTTAACGCAAACGCGGGGGATCCGCCGCAGACCTATATATTAAAGTACAGAATCGAAAAGGCAAGAGAACTTTTGAAAACCACCGGGCTTTCTGTGAGTGAGATCAGCGAGTGCACGGGTTTTTCCGACGGGTTTTATTTTTCGAGGGCATTTAAAAAGCTCACCGGGTTTTCACCGGCAGCTTTCAGAAAGCAATAAAGGAGGACAAAATGCGGGAACTGATCGGGCAAGTAAGCGAAAATCTGAAGAAAACCGACTTTGATACGTTGTGGAAGGGGTTTCACCGATACCCGTTTGCGCTTTACGATGAAAAGAAGGTGTATCTGGAAAACGGTGAAATCCTCCGCGACGAGCGGTTTTTCGGCAATACGGCGATTGAATATGAGGGCGGAAAGCTGGCCATTTGGAACATTGAGGGTGAACCTGCGAAAGAAGATGCCGAGACATTGACCGCCGACATGGTACACGAGATGTTTCACGCGTTTCAATATGAAAAGGGCGAAAAACGGTTTCCGAATGATTTAAAAACGCTGCTGTATCCGTCCGATATTGAGAATTTCAATTTAAAATACATCGAGAATAAGCTGCTTGCCGATGCATTCGAGACAACAGACTTACCGTATAAAAGGCAGTTGTTAAATCAAATTTGCGGGCTGCGGCAAAAACGCAGAGAGCTGATCGGCGAAATGATCGAGTGCGAATATTTTTCAGAAACCTTCGAGGGCATGGCGGAGTATATCGGCACTTCGGCGCTGAAAATACTATCCGATGAAAAATACACGCAGCGCTGCAAGATTTATATCAGAAAACTGCGGGATTTGAGCGCGTTGCAATTTGACATCCGGCGAATCTCCTATTATTCAGGTGCGGTACTGCTGCTGACGGTAAAAGAACTCGGGATTGATTTTCACCACGATATTTCAGGCGCAAAACAACCGGTCTGGGGATGGATTGCGGATACGCTCTCACCGGAATTGCCGAAGCTTACGGAAGCCGACATCGAGTTGGAGAAAGCCCTGATTAAAACGCGATATGAACATGAAAGCGAAATCGAGGAATTCATCCATTCGTTCGAATCCGTAATGGACGGTGATTTTCTCATCACCGGTTACGACCCGATGAATATGATTCGTGTCAGAGATTACATTCTCTGCAAGACCTTTGTGCGGCTTACCGATAACAAATCAAATACCGCAGAGTCATTGATGGGTCAGACGCTGCTCGAGATGGTTCCCGATTCCGAAAACCGGGTTAAACGCTTTTTCAGAAAATGATTTAATCGGCGACAGACATTGAAAAGCCGTGTCGGCTGTGTTAAAATAAAATTACTTTAAACATCGGTAAGGAGATGTAATTATGGGATTCGGAATTCAACTTTATTCATTGCGCGACGTCATCAAGGATGATGTAGCGGGGACATTGAAAAAAGTCGGCGAGATGGGTTACACCGAGGTCGAGTTTGCGGGATATTACGGGTTGAAACCAGCCGAGATGGCAAAACTGCTCGACGACAGCGGCTTGAAAGCGGTCAGTACGCATGTCGGACCGGACGGCGTGGGTAAAGATTTCGATATGCAAATGGAATATAATCTGGCCGTCGGCAGCACGAATATTGTGTTGGCCAGCGGCGGCATGGAGACGGCCGACGACGTGAAAAAAATCGCCGAACTGCTCTCGAACGCGGCTGAAAAAGGCGCCAAGAGCGGCGTAAAAGTCGGCTATCACAACCACGCCTATGAATTCGAACGCATGGCGGGCAGCAAGCGTTTCATCGACCTGCTGGCGGAAGAATCCGATCCGCGTGTCACGTTTGAATTTGACGTCTACTGGGTGAAATTCGCGGGCGTCGATCCGATGGAGTATGTCAAAAAATATGCCGGCCGCGAAGTGCTGATGCACATGAAGGAACTCGGTATCGTCAACGGCGAAAAGAAAAACGTCGAACTCGGCGATGGCATCATCGATTTCAAATCGCTGATCACAACGGGCAAACAGATCGGGATCAAACACTTTATTGTCGAACAGGAGGGCTACACAATGCCGGTGCTCGACAGCTGCGCGCGTTCCGCACAGGGTGTTTTGAAGCTGGGACTTTTTTAAAACATTATGACTGAGAAAAAAGCGGAGTTCGTCAAACGGCAGATCGAAAACGTCATCGTTGCGCTGGAGAAAAACAATATGCGCGGGTTTTATGCCAAAGACCGCAACGAGGCGCGTGAGATTGCCGCTTCACTGCTCAGCGAGGGCGATACCGTCGGCAGCGGCGGTTCGGTGACGCTTGACGAGTGCGGCATCATCGGCCTGCTGCGCAGCGGAAAATACAACTATCTCGACCGAGGTGTTCCGGGTTTATCAAAGGAACAAATCCGTGAAATTTATATTCAGGCCTTTTCAGCGGACGTGTATCTGTGTTCCGCCAATGCCATCACGTTGGACGGTAAGCTCTATAACGTCGATGGCAATTCCAATCGCGTTGCGGCGCTGTTGTTCGGACCGAAAAGCGTCATCGTGGTCGCCGGATACAACAAAATCGTGCCGGATATCAATGCCGCTGCGAAGCGGGTCAAAACTGTTGCCGCACCCTGTAACTGCATGCGCTTGAACTGCGAGACCTTTTGCCGCGAAAAGGGCGTCTGCTGCGAATCCGATAACGACGAACTCGGCAGCGGCTGCAACAGCGATGCGCGCATTTGCTGTAATTATGTGATCAGCGCCAAACAGCGCCATAAGGATCGGATCAAGGTGATTCTTGTCGGTGAAGAGCTTGGGTATTAAAACATGAAATTCGTCGTTGCGATCGATTCTTTCAAGTCCACGATGACCAGCAAAACCGCCTGTGAGACGGCTGCTTCGGGGATCAAAACGATTTTCCCGGACAGCAAAGTCGTGATGGTTCCGGCTGCGGACGGCGGCGAAGGCACCGTGCGGGCGTTTTTTGCGGTACTCGGCGGTGAAATCGTGAAAAAGGCGGTCACCGGACCCGAATTTCAGCCGGTTGAAGCCGAGTATGTAATTTTGCCAAACGGGACGGCGGTGGTCGAGATGGCCGCCGCTTCCGGTCTGCCGCTTGTGACGGTGAAAAACCCCGAAAAGACGACAACGTACGGCACCGGTGAATTGATCGCCGACGCGATCAGGCACGGATGCAAAAATATCATTTTGGGACTCGGCGGCAGCGCGACCAACGACGGCGCCGTCGGGGCATTGTCGGCACTCGGCGTCAGATTTCTGAAATCCGACGGAAACCCGATCGACCCGACCGGCGGCGGGCTGGCCGAATTGGTTGAAATCGACGCAAGCACGATAAATACAACGGCGAAAAATTGCCGGTTCACCATCGCCTGCGACGTCGAAAACACGCTGTGCGGACCGGAAGGCGCGTCGGCTGTCTATGGGCCGCAAAAAGGCGCGACGCCCGAAATGGTCAGACGCCTTGATGGCAACTTGAAAAAATTTGCGGATATCATCCGAGAAAAAAACGAAAAGGATATTTTGACGCTGAAAGGCGGCGGTGCCGCGGGCGGATTCGCCGCAGGTTTTTCCGCCTTTTTCGATGCGGAACTGAAATCGGGCATCAAACTGCTGCTCGAAACCGTGCATTTCGATGAAATCATCAAAGACGCCGACTATATCTTTACGGGCGAGGGCAGGGTGGACAGCCAAAGCGCTTACGGCAAGGTGATTTCGGGCATCGGAGCGTATGCGCAAAAAGCCGGCGTACCGGTGATTGCGGTCGCAGGTAACGTCTCACCCGATTACGAAGCCGTGCTGCGCCACGGGGTGACTGCCGTTTTCAGCATCAATCATCTGGCAGTGCCGTTTGAAACCGCAAAACTGACTTCGCAAAAGGACTTGCAAGACACGGTGGCGAATATCTGCCGATTGATTCAAGCGGCAAAAAAATAAAATTTTGAAACAGTTAAAAAGACGCGCGCTTTTACAGCGCGCGTCTTCTGTTTTTTCTCCGTTTTGGACTTTACAACTTTGTATGGTCATCTTCGTTTAAAAATTGCATGGTCGCCCGCATGGCTTCTTTAAAGCCGTGAAATAAAAATCCGTGGTCGCCGTTTTCGACAATAACCAGTTTGGCGTTCGGGTATTCTTTCGCCGCTTTCTGTGCATAAGAAATGTTGACAAGGCGATCCGCAGTCCCGTGGCAAATGAGAACGGGCTTTGCAAAAGTGCAGATCTCTTTGAACGGATCGAGTTTTTGCGCATCTGTCGCGAATTTGGCGCCCAGCTTGACAAACAGAGCGCGAAATGTTTGCGGCACATTCTCCGGGTCGAACTTGCTGTTCAGCATTTTGCCACGGCGCGCGTCGTCAGGAATGCAAAGCGCCGGATAATATAAAATGAGCTTATCCACATCGGATTCGCGTTCTGCGGCAAGCAAAGCGGAAACCAAGCCGCCTTGACTGCATCCGGCGAGGATAATTTTTGAGTGATCGATGAAATCAAGAGAGCGCAGCGCGTCAAGAACGGCCGAGAGGTCTGCTTTTTCCGTCAATACGCTCATGTCTGTGGATTTGCCGTCGCTTTTGCTTCTCCCCGAACCGCAGAAATCAAAATACACAGCCGCATATCCCGCTTCCGCAAAACATTCGGCATATTTCTTGGTGTCATGCGTGTTGCTTGCGAAACCGTGGCTGACAATCACAGCAGGCATCTTCCCGGAAAGAGTGGGTTTTAACAGATAGCCGCGTATTTTGAGAGCATCTCTGCCGCATTCGAATTTTTCTTTTGTATATTTCATCTTTTGTTTGTTTACCTCCGATTCCGAGATCGCTTATAAGCAAATTATATCATAGAACATCAATTCAATAAAAGTCCCGTATAAAAAATAAGCACCCACACAAGCAATATGTATTTGTTTTTTCGGATTGATGGAGCTTTGTCCGCGAGCTATCCAAGTTTGGAATACAAAAAGAATCCGGACGCGTTTGCGTCCAGATTTAGTCTGGTGCAGAGAAAAACACCCGCTGCGCGCGTGTTTGGACTTGAACAAGTTCAAGTCCCATACCAAAACAAAAAAGCACTCACTGATGTGAGCACTTTTTCATTTTGGTGCAGAGAAAAACACCCGCTGCGGCGGCTATTGGACTTGAGAGGTCCAATGTCCCAAACGCCGACAAGGTCGGCGTAAAAAAATAAGCCACCCATATAAATATGGATGTCTTATTTTTGGTGCGAGAAACGGGAGCTTGAGAGGTTCAAGTCCCGTATAAAAAAATAAAACACCCACACAAGGTGGGTATTTCATTTTTTGGTGCGAGAAACGGGACTTGAACCCGTATGTCATAGACACACGCCCCTCAAACGTGCGCGTCTACCAGTTCCGCCACTCTCGCATAAAGTTTCGCGGGTCATAATCGGATACGATCCGGTCGGATGATCCGAACCGCGAAAAGTATTTTAACATTATGCGGGAGTTTTGTCAACCGTTTTAAAGAAATTCGTTGTCACTCAGCGGCTGCTTTCGTATTCGGCAATTTTTTCGTTGACTTGCGCGATAAAATCGTTCCAAGTCAAGCGATTTTCGCTGAGAGCGATCGGATAGACATTGTTATATACGATATAATTATCATCAATGTACGGGATTCCGTCGCGCAGCTCAAAAATTGCAAATGCCTGCCAGGTCTTCCGGTCGGTGATTTCCCAATTTCGGTTGATCGCGGAACAACAGTAAACTTTATCGTCTTTGATGAAATAAACGCTGCCCGGTTCATTCATGGAAAAACCCTCTGTGACTTCCGGATACAGCGCGTCGTCGATCGCCTCGTTAAAAGAGCCGATATTGAGTCCGCCGTCGGGTCGAAAGATATAAATGGTAGTGGATTCGGCGGTTTCGTCCGAATATATCGATATGATAATGTCGGGCTCGCTTTGAACCAGAGTGACGTCCAGATTGCCTAAAACCGCGTCATCCGGAATCTTATATTTCTGAAAATGAATCAGTTTGACCACGCCGATCGTTCCGGCGAACACCGCGACGATAATGCCGAATATCAACCAATTTTTTGCTCTGTGACTCATGACAACCATCCTTTCTGTTAATAGAGAAAAGTTGGGGTTTAGATAAACTATTGCATTGCGTAATAGATGATTTGAGCGATTTCGTCATCGGTCATATTGGTGAACTCAATGTGCCAAAAATGACCGTCCTTTTCGAAAATGGCATAACTGTATTGCGAAACCATACCATCGGCATAGATCTTATAGAGTTTGCAGCGGTTATCATCGTCAATAATCGTCCACGCCTCGTCATTGTTGCGCAGATCGCTGTTGTATTCCGAATTCGGGAATTGGAGGGTCAGGCCATCGGTTTTTGAGACGATGGAAAGTACCGTGCGTGTCTCGTCGGAATTATCGACAAACTGAACGCCGACACTGGTCAGGTCAGGCAGTTGATAACCCGTTTCGTCAAACGGTGTATATTTCCGAATTCCGCCGATACTGAAGTTATTAAATAGGGATGCTTCGATGGAAGGGCTGACGCCTATGATGGCCTCCAGTTCTTCCGGGGTATCAATGTCGGTGAGGTCCTCCCAGATGAAATTGGCCTCAACCGTCTCACCGAATTGAATTTGGTTCCACTGCAGGTCAATCTGTTTGACGTTTTTGTTCCCGCTCTTTGTTGTGAGCATGATTGCGGCAAGGGATACAACGATTACACCGACCCAAATCAAGATGATATATAGAATTTTTCGGTCTTTTTTCTGCTGGGAAGTCAGGTCGTCCATCAGTCAACATCTCCGCTCTGTGTAAAAATTGAGGTAATAATCAATCGGATATTGTGCTTGGATACGTTTTCGAAATGAACGGTCCAAATCCGATCGGCAAATTCAAATTTTGAAAAGTAAGCCTGCGAACCCATGAATTTATAGATGCAGAGGTCATGATCCGCGAAAGTCAAGAAATGTCCGCTGTAACTTGCGGGATCGGCGCTGTATGTATTATGAGTCCGATAATCGCTCTCGGTGATCAGTCCCGTGCCCTCAGCCATGATGACCAGAAAGAAATCATCGGGATTTTGATCGTCTTCATAACGAAGACGGATGACAGCTTTAAAATTTCGGCCGTCGCCCTCATCCTGATCGATCAACTCCGCTTTTACGAGGGAATATCCCTCGGGAACATAGGGCGGGAACGGGGGATAATCGAATAGGGCGGTGATGCTCTCCGGGTCATTGATATTGAGGGCCGTGTAGGTGTGGGTTCCGGTGATAACCTTGTAATCGGTCAGACCTTGGACATAATCGGTGTAAAAATAATCTCGAGGATCAAGTGTATGGTCCTTGAACCAAAGCGCTGTAAAAATCGCTATCAATACGACAATTGAGATGGTGATAACGAGTTTAAATGTGCGTTTATTCACAATCACGTTTCCGCTTTTCCCCAAGCGCATTCTATCAGATCTCCTTACACACAGAATTTTCCTGATTATAACATATTTTTGTGATGGTTTCAAGTACAATATCCCCGATTGACTTGACACTTTCCGAGGTTTTAGTGTAAACTTGTTACACATATACAATCCGCGAGGAGGCCGCGAAAATGTTTGATGTGAAATCATACCGTGAAAACGAAGGGCTCAAAGCCGAACCCTTCTTAACCGCCATTGAGACAAAAATTCCCGCCGCAGATTTTTCTCAGCGTTGTAATGCTGTTGCTGATATGCCGAATGGCCCTGAAAAGACTGCTGCCGCACTTTCGCTTTACGCCGAGAGTCAGGCGCTGCCGATCAAGGGCGGACGCACCATCGACCCAGTGACGCCGGAGGAGATTATCAAATGGTGCCCGATTCTTCAGTCACCGTTCCAATACGGGCTTACCGATGAGCAGAAAAATGCACTTGAAAATGCTGATTCGAATTTACGTGGCCTTTCAGCTTATGCGCTTGCCTCGCGGTATATTAAATTACACGGCTTTGCAACGCCCGAAACGGTTTTGACTTTTTTATCCGAACATCCGGATGAATTGACTAATGCGCAAAAGATCGCCGTTTTAAACGCACAGGACGGCAAAACCGCTTATGAAACCGGCAGTTTTTCCAACCCCTTCCGTGCCGATTCCGATGCACTTGCCATCGGCGCCGCGTTTGGCGTGGCATTTGCGCCACAGCCCGAAATCGCCGCTGAAAATGCGATGAAATACACGCTGGTCAGTCACCATAAGGGCGGTGTCTATGCCGCGATGTGGATGGCCGCGATGATTGCCCATGCCTCGACGATCTCCGACCCCGAGGTGTTCACGGTGCGTTCGCTGTCCTGCCTGCCGATTCCGACGGTCTGGTTCCGTGCGGTTTCCTGGATGCAGCGCAATCTCAACTGCAAGGTCAACGCCGACGACTGCGCCAAAGATCTGATTCGGGTTTGCGGTCATGCCGGTCTGACCAGTGACGAAGGCGCGAAAAGCGATCCGACCCCCGATTCAATTCTTTTGGACTTTATCAATAACAGTGCGTTTTCAAATGCGATGGCTGTCGCCGGTGCGCTGTTGTACAGTGAAGGTGATCCTGAAAAAGCCCGTGAAAACGTCAACTTGTTCGGCTGTGATACCACACTTACCCGCCCGCTGGTTCAGGCAGTGGCTGCAATGATGAAATAATATCGATTGAACATCTTTAGGCGCATGCAAAAGAGGTTTTTATGTCCGATGCCGGTAAAAAGAAAATCACCGCTTTGACCGCAATCACGGCCGCTTGTGCGGTTTTTTTCTCTGCGGTTTTCTGGCAGGGGCTGGCGATTCGGACCTATACCGTACATACGAGCAAACTCAAGTCGCCGGTGCGTATCGCGCTGATTACCGATCTGCATGGTTCGCTGTACGGCAGCAGCCAAAAGGATCTGATCAAAGCTGTTAAAAAGCAAAAACCCGATCTTGTGCTGCTCTCCGGCGATATTTTCGATGAATATACCGAGGATGATAACGCCGAACGGCTGTTAACGGCCTTGAGTGCGTTTTATCCGTGCTTTTATATCACCGGCAACCACGAGAATTGGCGCAGCGATACGGCGGAAATAAAAGAATGGGTGCGTTCCTGCGGCATCACGGTTTTGGAAGGAACCGGCGTAACCGTTACGGTGAACAATCAAAAACTGCAGATCTTCGGAGTGGATGACCCCGAGGCTTTTTCCGGTTCGTCCTATTCAGAGAACACCGTGGGGAGCGGTTGGTATCGGCAGCTTGAGACATGCCAAAAAGAAATCGAGGACGGGACATTTTGTATACTGATGTCCCATCGGCCGGAACTGGTTGCGGCTTATGAAAACAGCGGATTCGATCTGGTGTTATCGGGTCATGCCCACGGCGGGCAGTGGCGTATTCCGGGAATTGTCAACGGGATTTATTCTCCCAATCAGGGCTTCTTTCCGCAATTCGCCGGGGGTCTTTATGAGTTGGAAAATACGGATTTGATCGTGAGCCGGGGATTGTGTAAAAATGAAGTTCCCCGGGTGTTTAATCCGCCCGAATTGGTCATTGTGAATATGAAACCGATTTGTCGCTGAGATGCGTTAAATAACGATTTTATAAAGGAAGAAGTTCATGAACAGCAAAAGCAGTAATATATTTGCCGTCGGGAGGAAAGAAAACGGAATCGCCTTTTTGGCGGCCGCACTTTTGATTTTCGGTATGCTCGGGGGCTTGTCAGGTTGTTTCGTCGGCAGTCATGAGTCATCCGAAGAGACGTCGGTTGAAGAAGTTTCATCGGCGGTTTCCTTACAGGGGAATGTGAATATTGCCGATTTCCAACGTTCCGGAACGGCCTCCGTGTGTTTTTATGATGGGCAAATGAATGAAATCACCGCCGATGCGCTTTGGTACGACCTGACGACTATGGCCGTGCTGCGCGTACAGATCGACGGCGATCTTCCCGATTTGATTGCGGTGTATATAACACCGGCCGGAACCGAGACCGCCGATCAGCGGCAGCAGGTCGCGGTAATAGCGCCGACCGGTGACGGAAGTTCGGTGGATATCGCATTGAACGCCAATGAAATACCGGTTTCTTACGGACATCTGGAGGTCTCGTTGAAATACGGGGATGTGGCCTATTTTTCCGATCTCTACAATGTCTTTTACGAGGCCGAATAAGCGGGTTATATGGAATATACACTGTTTATCGCCTGCTTTTCGTTTCCCGTAGGGTGTGACGGCTCGGCACGCCGAACGGATTGCGAAAGAACGGAGCGCCGGGGTCGCCGCTCCCTACTTAAGACGTTGTTTATTTTAAAACGGTGTGTAATCTGCACGGTGCGTCAGGGATGCCGCGCCCTACAAAAAACGGCCTCCTTGCGGAGACCGTTTGTTTTGATTCGTTATTTTACCTGCCCGAGAGCTGCTCTGATAAACGAGACGAACAGCGGATGCGGGCGGTTGGGACGGCTCTTGAATTCCGGGTGGAACTGGACGCCGACGAAAAACGGATTGTCATGGAGTTCCACGGCTTCGACGAGCATGCCGTCCGGAGAGATACCGCTGATGACGAGGCCTTTCTCTTGGAATTCGTCACGATAGTCGTTATTAAATTCATAGCGGTGACGGTGGCGTTCGCTGATATTTTCGGATTTATAGGAGTCGCGCATGATGGTGTCTTTCACAGTCATGCAGGGATAGGCACCCAACCGCATCGTGCCGCCCTTGGTGATGATTTTTTTCTGCTCTTCCATGATGTCGATGACTTTATGTTTGGAGTCAACCGAGAATTCGCCGGAGTTGGCGTCGGTATAACCGCAGATGCTTCTGGCAAATTCGATGGTCATGATCTGCATGCCCAGACAGATACCGAACAGCGGAACGTGATTTTCGCGGGCATATTTGACCGCTTGAATCATACCTTCGATGCCGCGGTCTCCGAAGCCGCCGGGGATTAAGATGCCGTCTGCTTCGGCTAAAACTTCCGCAGTATTTTTTGGGGTAAGCCGTTCGCTGTCGATCCAGAGGATCTTCACTTTCGCACCCAAGCTGCTGCCGGCATGATTAAATGATTCGATGATCGAGAGATAAGCGTCGTGCAGGCGGGTATATTTACCGACCATGGCAATCTTGACGGTACGGGTGCGAGCTTTAATGCCCGCGACCATCTCACGCCATTCGGCCAAATCGGGTTCGGGACAGTCTAGATTCAATTCACGGCAGACCACGCTGTCCAAGCCGTTTTCATGAAGCATCAGCGGCGCTTCGTACAGGCAAGGCAGGGTCAGATTTTCAATGACGCAGTCGCGCTTGACGTTGCAAAACAGTGAGATTTTGGCTTTGATGCTTTCTCCGATGGGGTCATCGGCGCGGGCGATGATGATGTCGGGTGAAATACCCATGGAACGCAGTTCCTTGACCGAATGCTGTGTGGGTTTGGATTTGTGTTCCTCGGAGCCGCGGATATACGGTACCAGCGTCACATGGATGAATAAGCAGTTCTCACGCCCGGCTTCCAGTGAAATCTGACGGATAGCTTCCAAAAACGACTGGCTCTCGATGTCGCCGGTTGTACCGCCGATCTCAGTGATCAAAACTTCTGCACCGCTGTTTTTCGCACCGGCATAAATAAAGTCCTTGATCTCGTTGGTGATGTGGGGGATGATCTGAACCGTCTCGCCCAGATACCCGCCCGCACGTTCCCGATTCAGGACGTTCCAGTAAACCTTTCCGGAGGTCAGGTTTGAATATTTCGTTAAATTCTCGTCGATGAAGCGTTCATAGTGACCGAGATCGAGGTCGGTCTCGGCCCCGTCGTCCGTGACGAAGACCTCGCCGTGCTGAAACGGGCTCATGGTGCCCGGATCGACATTCATGTAGGGGTCAAGCTTTTGCGCGGCGACTTTTAGTCCGCGTTGTTTCAGCAATCGTCCCAGCGAAGCTGCCGTGATACCTTTGCCAAGCCCCGAAACAACGCCGCCGGTCACAAAGATATACTTCGTCATTTCCGTTATCCTCATCTTTCTGTAATTCTTTTGCCGTAAATGGCTGATGCAGCCGAAAACGCCGGACAAGCCGCCGGATACAGCTCACGACCTCAGTTGCTGCGACCGCAGTCGTTTCACAGCATCTTTGCTGTGTAAAAACAATGAACATATTCTATCAAGTTTAGACACTGATTGCAAGAGCAAAATCAAAGATTTTTTAAAATATTTATTTTTTAATTACTATATTTGGCTTTTATGTACAAGTCAAATGACTACATGTTGTTATTTATGTCAATGAAATCCGAATGCTCGATTTCAACCCATACGATAGATGCAGTTATCCTGTTTCAATAGTTCATGCAGAGAACCGATATTCACGTCTTCAAATGAAGAACCCTCTTTAGCAGCGACAACCGCGGCGAGGCCGGCGGCCTCACCCATCGCACAGCAGGGCGCCATAACCCGGATCGGCCCCAAAACATCACGCTCGACACTGATCGAACGTCCGGCGACGATCAGATTGGAGATATTCTGCGGAATCAGACAGCGGTAGGGGATATGGGTGTAGACGGGTTTCTCTTTGCCCGAGAACGGCTGAAGACTCGGCTTTTTGGGGTCGGGCAGATCCCATCCGTAAGAGGAAACCGCAATGCTGTCGTCAAAGATTTGGCCTTTTAAAAGTTCCTCTACGGTTAGGGTGTAATCACCGACGATACGACGGGTCTCACGGATACCGATCACAGGCGCGACGGTTTTCAGACGACTGTTCTCGAATCCGGGGAAATACTTTTTCATCAAGCCAAAGAGTTTTTTAATCTCCTGCCGTCCGTCCGTCATCCCGGCAGTCATCGAATCGGCGTCGGTGCCGTCAATGCCGACTTGGCGGATGGTGTTGATAAAAAACGTATCGGGTTCGGTGATTTGCGAGGAGCAAAAAATTTCATACGGGAAGTCCCATTCGCCTTTTTCACGCAGGGATAAAATCAGTTTTCTGAAGCGCTGCTCGTTGTTTTCAACAATATATTTCACGCATTTTTCTTTGTCGACATGATCGACATGGAATTCGAGAGAGGCGGGTGCGACAAGATGATCTTCGGGACGGCCCGTCACCGTCGGACAGCCGCTCATAAAAGCGACGTCGGCGTCACCGGTGGCGTCGGCAAACCGCGTAGCGGAAATAGCGGACAATCCGCTTTTATTGTGTACGATGAGATGCGTCAGCTTTTCGCCGTCGGTTTTGACGTCGACGATGTCGGTGAAATACAGCAGTTTAACACCGCTGTTCAAACAGATCTGATCGAGTTCGGCTTTCATGGCTTCGATGTCAAACGGCACACCTGCCGCAAGACCCGGAAACCAACCATGCGGATTGATTTTTTTATCAATGGTGTCGGGATCGATCGCGTCATTTTGGGTGATGAGCTTATCGGTAATTTCTTTGAAAAGACCGGCGACATTTCTGGGGAATGGGCCTGACTCACTGAATTTCATACCGCCGAGCAACTGGCAGACAAGTCCGGCTGTGGCGACGCCGCCAAGCATACCGGTTTGCTCAATTAAAATCGTTTTTAATCCGTGCCGTGCGGCGGCAACGGCGGTACAGACCCCGGTTAAACCGCCTCCCGCGACGGCGAAATCGTATTTCATGGTTTCCGGTATGTTTTTCTGGTACAGCATATTCCCTCCGAAGAAATTTGAATTTTCGATTCAGTTTATCATAAATATAGCGTAGTGTCAAAACAGAGGAAAAAGACGCCCGCCGAAAGGCGAGCTTCCGGCGGGTGTCTTATGTGGGGTTTTTAATCGTTAGAAATTATTTTATTGCCTTGCGTTTTTTGGAACCGATCACGGCCAAGCCGGCAAGGGAGAACATCGAGAAGAGCCCGATTGTGATCGCCGCTGTGCCGAGGTTGTCGTTGCCCATGCTGGGAACATCGGTCGGGGTTTGATTCTCGCTGATGGTTGTCGCCGGTTGACTCGATGTGGCAGGCAGGGACGGTTCGGAGACGACTTCAACCGCGGCCCATTTGGCATAGACGGTGACATCGCCTGTGATGTTATACGGGAAGGTGATCTGAGTGCCTGTGCCGTTGTCACCGGAATACCAGCCTTCGAAGGTGAAGCCGTCTTTGGTCGGGGTTCCGGCGCCGTTGATGTATTCGCCATAGCTGCCGGAGATCGAGGCCACGGCGCTACCGCCTTCGGAATCGAAAGTCATCGTAAAGGTACCCGCTGTCCATCTGGCATGAACAGTAATGTTGCCGATGAGGGTGTACGGGAAGTTAACCAACGTACCCGTGCCGTTTTCACCGGTATACCAACCCGAGAAGGTGAAGCCGTAGCGGGTCGGATTGGTGGGTTGTGCGACTTGCGTCCCGTATTCCTGTCTGACAGGGGACACGCTTGTGCCACCGGCAGAGTCGAACATCATTGTATAGCTGTTGATTTGCCACTTGGCATAGACGGTGATGTCATCGGTCAGGGTATACGGGAAGCTGATTGCGTTGCCTTCGACATCAAACCAGCCGATGAAAGTGTAGTGTTCAAGCGTCGGGTCAGCCGGTTTGGCAATTTCGGTATTGAAATTCTGGGTGATCGGAGCAACCGCACTGCCGCCCATGGAATTAAAGGTCATGGTGTACTGGTTGATCGTAAATTGCGCGGTATAGGTTCCTTCGCCTGTCACGGTTTCCGGGAGAACCGGGCTCCAACCGGCAAAGGTATAGCCGTGATCAGCGACGGCAGCCGGCGCGATGGTTGACATCAGTGTGCCGTGATCGACATTTTCCTTGAGAATGTCAGCGGTTCCGCCGTTGATTGTGCCGCCGGTTGTGGTCTTAAAGGTCACATCATAGGTGTTAAGCACGAAGTTTGCAGTATAAGTTCCTGCCGCTGTCACAGTACTGGGGAGCGCAGGGGTCCAACCTGTGAAGGTGTATCCCTCGTCTGCGGTTACGGACGGAACGATGGTTGACATATCGGTGCCGTGGGTGACGCCGCTTCTGAGGATATCCGCAGTGCTGCCGTCGATCTTGCCACCGGTGGTCGTCTTGAAGGTCACATCATAAGTATTGAGTGTGAAGTTTGCAGTATAAGTTCCTGCCGCTGTCACGGTGCCGGGAAGAGCAGGAGTCCAACCCGTGAAGGTGTAACCCTCGTCTGCGGCCACGGTCGGTGTGATGGTCGACATGCTTGTGCCATGATTGACGCCGCTCCTGAGGATATCTGCAGTACCGCCGTTGATTGTGCCGCCGGTGGTTGTTTTGAAGGTCACATCATAGGTGTTAAGCGTGAAGTTGGCAGTATAAGTTCCTGCTGATGTCACAGTGCCGGGAAGAGCAGGAGTCCAACCCGTGAAGGTGTAACCCTCGTCTGCGGCCACGGTCGGTGTGATGGTCGACATGCTTGTGCCATGATTGACATTGCTTCTTACAACATCTGCAGTACCGCCGTTGATTGTGCCGCCGGTGGTCGTCTTAAAGGTTACATCGTAGGTATTAAGCGAGAAGTTGGCAGTGTAAGTTCCTGCTGATGTCACAGTGCCCGGAAGTGCAGGGGTCCAACCCGTGAAAGTGTATCCCTCGTTCGCAGTTACAGTCGGCGTGATGGTCGACATACTTGTACCATAATTAATACCGCTTCTGACGATATCTGCGGTTCCACCGTTGATTTTACCGCCGGTGGTCGTCTTAAAGGTCACACTATAGGTGTTGATCGCCCACTGGGCATACAGGGTTCTGTCACCGTATTCGAGATGCCAATAGCCGGGTACCCAATACGGGAGTCCAAAGCGGTTGTATTCCAAGTGTCCTTCAACCCATTCGGAAACGATGATAAAATCGATTTGATCACCGGGGGCGAAGGATTCACCCGTGCCGTTGCTTTTTGTGTTCCAACCGGTAAAGTGGTAACCGGTTTTTTGAAGAGTGCCTTGGTTTTTCACCGTAATCTTTTCCCAATCCCAACCGGTGGAAGCGGATTGAGAGCCACTGGTACTGCCGTTTCCATTGTAATAAATATGATATTTCAACGGACATCCTGTATCAGTACTCGTGGTGGTTGCAAAAACTGTTGCGGAAAACAGACCTGCAACCATAATCAGCGAAATGAGAAGCGCTGATATCTTCTTCCATTTTTTCATGCTTTGCTCCTTTCGTTTGTTCGTTCCTTCAAGAATCACCTTTTAAGTAATTCATTTGACAATATTCTACCATTTATCGGTTACAAAACGGTTACATTTGTTTCGTTTGGATGTAAAAATTTACTTTTTGTGGAATATTTTTTACAAAAAACAGAATCGCTCAAATCGCAAACAGCGACTTGAGCGATTCTGTTATCCGAATGATTTAAATCTGTTTATTTCTCTGCTCTTAGTTTTCTGTATCCCAGAACTGCAATTCCCGAAATCACCAAAACGGATAAAATAATCACCGTATTTGTAACCGTATTGACTTCTCCGCCCATATCCGGGACACTCGTCGGAGCAGGTGTCGAACTGATCGTGGTCGTTGAAGGAATCGAGGGCGTTGCAGGTGTGCTGGAAGCTGCGGGCACGGACACTTCTACAACCTCATTCTTGCTCCATTTGGCATAGACGGTGGCATTTCCGACGATGTTATACGGGAACACGGCTTTGCTGCCTGTGCCGTTATCGCCCAGATACCAGCCCTCAAACGTATAGCCGTCCTTGGTCGGGTTCGCGGGACTGTTGACGTATTCACCGTAATATCGTGTCTGCGAAGCAACAGCGCTGCCCCCTTCGGAATCGAATTTCAACGTATAGGTGTTGGCAAGCCATTTGGCGTGGACGGTGATGTTGTTTTTAATCGTGTACGGGAAGCTGATCTTGGTTCCGGTTCCCAGAGAACCCGTATACCAGCCGTCGAAGGTGAAACCGTAACGGGTTGGTGATGTGGGTGCGGCGATCTTGGTATTATAGGCCTGGGTGACCGGAGAGACACTCGTTCCGCCTTCGGAATCAAACATCATCGTATAATAATTGATATTCCATTTCGCATAGACGGTAATATCTTCGGTTAGGGTGTACGGGAAAGCGACCGGACTGCCGGTGCCGCCGTCGCCTGTATACCAACCCGCGAAGGTATAGCCCTCTTTGGTCGGACTCGCGGGCTGCGTGACCGTTGTGTTGTAATCCTGAGTCACCGATGCAACATTACTCCCGCCCTCAGAATCAAAGGTCATCGTGAACTGGTTAATTGTCCACTGGGCATAAAGGACTTTGTCTCCGTAAACGGGTTCATCCCAGCCCGGAATCCAAATTCCCCAGAACCAAAAACCGGGATAACTGATAACACCTATGACAAAATCAATCTCATAGCCGGGCGCGTAAGAATCGCCGCTTCCGTCAGATTCCGTGTTCCAATCACTAAAACTATATCCGGTTTTCAGAAGCGTCCCTTGGCCTTTGACGATGGCTTTCTGCCAAAAATCGTACTCGCTACTGTCTGTTTGAGAACCGCCGGTGCTGCCGTTTCCGTCGTAATAGATGTGATAGAACGAGGAGCATGGGTTCGTATCAGCGGATACTGTTGCGGCAAACAGTCCCGCTGCCATAATAATTGCGAGAATTACCGCCGCCGCCTTGGAAAATTTCTTCATTGCATTGTCCCCTTTCAGTTTGTGGTTTATTCTTCGATATTCGGGTTTGACCGTCCCGAATGCGCAACACGGGTGGGAAATTTCGGATTTTCATCCCATCGGAAAAAATCGTAACACAAGTCATTCGCGAAAAAGGTTGTAATATGGACACGGAAAAATTTTTTGATGATTTTATTGTTGAAAAACCTCAGTAATTCGACATACAGAGATATTTATGTTTTTAATTAGAGTGATATGTTTGTATTTACGGGATTATATTTAAATTTTTTGCGCGTGTGATATAATAGGTTATCGAAAAGAGAGGAGTTGAGGACATGTCGGTTATTGCGGCGTTTGCGGTGCCCCATCCGCCGATCATCGTACCCGAGGTCGGCAGGGGAGAGGAAAACAAAATCGCCGAAACTACGGCGGCTTTCGGTGAAGTGATGAAACGCATCGCGGCCTTAAAGCCGGAAACAGTGGTAGTCACCAGCCCGCATTCAGTGATGTATGCGGATTATATTCATATCTCTCCGAGCGGGTTTGCCCGGGGCGATCTGGGACGCTTTCGGGCGGAAAACGTGCGTGTGTCGGCCGACTACGACGCCGAATTGATCGCCGAACTCTGCGCACAGGCTGAAGAAAACGGCGTCGCGGCGGGTACGTTCGGGCAGACCGACCCCGATCTCGACCACGGAACGGTGATCCCGCTGTATTTTTTAAATAAGTTCTATAAAGATTATAAACTCGTCCGCATCGGGCTTTCGGGCATGTCGGCGCTAACCCATTACCGTTTGGGGCAGTGCATCGCCAAAGCAGCGGAGGAACTCGACCGGCGGGTGGTATTGATCGCCAGTGGAGACCTGTCGCACAAACTCAAAGAGAACGGGCCTTACGGTTTTGCGCCAGAGGGCCCGCAGTTCGATGCGCAGATTACAAAAGCATTTTCTGAGGGTGACTTCTCGGCATTGCTCGAATTTTCGCCCGATTTTACCGACGCCGCTGCGGAATGCGGGTTGAAATCGTTTCAGATCATGGCGGGCGCGCTCGACGGCAAAAAGGTCACGCATGAGCTGCTCTCGTATGAAGGGCCCTTCGGCGTCGGCTACGGCGTCGCGGCCTTTGAAGTGATCGGGGAGGATGCAACGCAGAACATCGGCGAACGTTATAAAACAAAGCAGCGGGAAAAGCTCGACAAGGTCAAAGCCGGAGAGGACCCCTACGTCAAACTGGCGCGGTTCACGGTCGAGACCTATGTCATCAGCGGCAAAAAGGCGAACCTGCCCGATGGGCTGCTCCATGAGATGCTTTCGAGAGAAGCGGGCGTGTTTGTCTCTTTGAAAAAGTACGGTCAGCTGCGCGGCTGCATCGGCACGATTGCCCCGACCACCGCGAGCATTGCCGAGGAAATTCTGCAAAACGGGATCTCGGCGGCGGCGCATGATCCCCGTTTCGAGCCGGTCGAACCCGACGAACTGCCCGATCTGGTTTACAGCGTTGACGTGCTGGGCGCACCGGAGAGAATCGAGTCGCCCGATGAACTCGACGTGAAAAAATACGGGGTCATCGTGCAAAACGGCGGCAGGCGCGGACTGCTGCTGCCCGACCTCGAAGGTGTGGACACGGTGTACGATCAGATTGACATCGCCAAGAAAAAAGCCGGTATCCGACCTGCCGAAAAGGTGGAATTGTCCCGCTTTGAGGTGGTGAGGCATAAATGATCTGCGGTCTCTGTCCGCACCATTGCGACATCCCCGAGGGCAGGACAGGATTTTGCCGCGCTAGGGAGAACCGGGACGGGAAGATCGTCTGCGGCAACTACGGGCGTCTGACCTCGTTATCGCTCGACCCGATTGAAAAAAAGCCGCTCTACCGTTTTTACCCCGGCAGCATGATTCTGTCGGCGGGCAGTTACGGTTGCAATCTGGCCTGTCCGTTCTGCCAAAACTGCGAAATCTCGATGGCCGACCGAAACGCCGACACGGTGTATTTTTCACCCGAAATGCTGGTCGAACGGGCGAAACGAGCCGTACCGGAGGGCAATATTGGGCTGGCATTTACTTATAATGAGCCGTTGATCTGGTACGAATACGTCCGCGACTGCGCAAAGCTGCTGCGCGAAAACGGATTAAAAACCGTGCTCGTGACCAACGGCATGATCTGCCTAGAGCCGCTGCTCGAACTGCTGCCGCTGATTGATGCGATGAATATTGACCTCAAAGGGTTTTCACAGAAATTTTATGACCTCGTAAAAGGCGATTTTGAAACCGTGAAGCAGACGATTGCGCTTTCGGCGCAACAATGCCACGTCGAGGTCACGACACTGGTCATCCCGGGCCTGAACGACGATCCGAAAGAGATCGAGGACGAGGCGAAATGGCTGGCTTCGGTCAATCCGGAAATCCCCTTACACTTAAGCCGCTTTTTCCCGCGTTATAAAATGAACGATCACCGTTCCACGCCGATCGAGACGATTTACGATCTTCGAAATATCGCCGCAAAATATTTAAAGTATGTCTTTTTCGGAAACTGTTGAGGTAATCCCATTTTTTATATAAGCGTAACTGTTAAATTGTTCCACATAGAACAATATAAGTCGTTTTTAGGGGTGATTACATACGGTCGCCCTACGGTTTAGTGACGTCACGTCCTATAATATAAAAAGTAGGGAACGGTCTTGACCGTTCCGATAAACGATATCCTTGCAGATGTTACTCATAGATAAATAATCCTCTTTTCCCTTTGCGGTCTTATACCACTCGGGATAGTCAAAATCGTTTTCTGCAAAAAACCAAAATATTTTTATAGAAACCTTTGATCGCTGTGCTACAATAGAAAGTCAAGGGAGGTGCCGTTATGAATTTGGGACTCGGCATCGATACCGGCGGAACCTACACGGACGCCGTGATTTACGATTTTGACAGCAAAAAGGTTTTGGCGAAAGTCAAGACCCCGACCACGCGCGAGGATTTAACGACCTGCATCGGCGCAGCGCTCGATAAGCTGCCGCAGGAATTTTTAAAGAAACTCAAACTGGTTTCATTATCCACGACACTGGCTACCAACGCCTGCATCGAGGACAAGGGCTGCCGTGCGAAACTGATTTTGATGGGCAGCACCAAGGCGGTTATGAAGTGGATCGAGGCCGATAAATATTATGGGCTGCGCGACGAGGACGTGCTGTGCGTCGATACGCACGGCAGCTTCGACGGCAAAGTGATCGACGAGCCGAACTGGGACGAACTGCTCGAACTGGAAGGGCAGTGGCTCTCCGATGCCGACGCGCTCAGCGTAGTCGAGAGCAACGCCATCCGCAACGGCGCGGTCTGTGAAAAAAATGCCAAAGAGATTTTGGGTGAAAAATATGATGTTCCGATCGTGCTTGCCAGTGATCTGACGAGCGGTCTGAATGTGATGGAACGCGGCGCGACGGCGCTGCTGAACGCGCGGCTGCTTCCGGTTGCGGAAGAATTTATGGACGCGGTCGGCAAAGCGCTTAAAAAACGCGGAATGGATCTACCCAAGATGATCGTGCGCAGCGACGGCGGCCTGATGAATGAGCATTTGTCCCGTTCGCACCCGGTTGAGACAATTTTGAGCGGCCCTGCGGCGAGCGTCTTCGGCGGAAAATGGCTGACCGAGCGGGACAACTGCCTGATCGTGGATATGGGCGGCACGACGACCGACATCTCGGTGGTGCGCAACGGTATGCCCGAGACCTCCGGGACAATTCGCATCGGCAACTGGCATACGCAGGTCAAGGGCGTGTTTATCGACACCTTCGGCCTCGGCGGCGACAGCGAGATTACCGCAAAAGACGGGGAATTGGTCTTGAACGCGCGGCGTGTGATGCCGTTGTGTGCGGCGGCGAAAAGATGGCCGTCGATTACCGGCGAGTTATGGCGTTTGAAAGAACAAAAACGCGGCAGCGCACAGCCGCTGCACGAATTTTTATATCTGGTCAAAGAGCCGCAGGGCAGGAATTATACCGACGCCGAGTGGGAGTTGATGGAGCTGCTGCGCGCCGGTCCCGTGATGATCGGCGGCGGCAAGCTTGATCCCTACAAACTCGGCAGCGAGCGGCTCGAGGCCGAGGGCATTGTGATGCGCTGCGGATTCACGCCGACCGACGCCATGCACATCAAAGGTGATTTTTCCAATTTCGACAAACAGGCATCCATCATGGGTGCGCGCTATTTCATCGACTGCTGCTCGCTCAAACGCGACAATGAGGAAAACGTCGAGAAATTCGCCGACGAGGTCTATGAACTGGTGGCGAAAAAGCTCTATCAAAACCTCGCCCGCGTGCTGCTGACCAACCGCTATCCGTTTTTGCGTAAATCCGGCTTAGGCGATCAGCTGACCAAGTTGATCGAGGAAAACTGGAATAACCGGAATATTCAGAAAGCCGACCCGATTTTCGATTTAGTGTTCCGTTCGGGCGCTTCGCTGGTCGGCATCGGCGCACCGACACACCTCTTTTTGCCGGAAGCCGCCAAAGCGCTCGGGATGGAATGCGTGATCCCCGAAAACGCCGAGGTCGCCAACGCCATCGGCGCGGTGATCGCGGACATTTCCGCCAAAGTGACCGTCGAGATCGCTCCGAACCGCACGACGGCGGGCGTGGCGAGTTACACCGTCCATACCCCGAAAGGCAATACAACGCACGGAAAACTGGAAGACGCGATTGCAGCCGCCAAAAAGGCCGCCGAAAAACTGGCGGTCGAGGAAGCGCGAAAGCGCGGCTGCGTGGGTGAATTGAAAGTCACGGTGGAATCGTCGACCGGCACGGCTTTTGCCAAGAGCGGCACCGAAATCGATTTGGGTTCGCTGGTCACCGCCGTCGCTTCGGGCGGGGTTGAGGCATAAGAACTAAAAATTGCAAATAGCAAAATAGAATATATTAAAATGAAAGTGATAAATGTATTATGATGAGTGGGGGTAGGGGCGAACTGCGTTCGCCCGCGTTCATTTGCCGGATACACCGATAAAATCAAACGGGCGAACGCAGTTCGCCCCTACACTACGTTTTTTTATTGACCGCACAAATCCGCAATGGTATAATGTTTCCGTTCTCGCAGTTTTTACAACGATATAATCGGAGGAATTGATATGCAGAATCAAAATTTCGGCGCAAATCTCTCTTTGATGAACCATGCAAAGACCCGTTCGCTCTCGGCGGAAAACCCCACGGGAGAACCCGGAAAAGGCGGAATGGCCGAGACCGGCATCGGCGCGGGTCCCGCCCGTGAACTCGGCATAGGCCGCAAGATCTCCCCGGCGATTCAGGCGCAGCCCGGTGAGACCGTGACCATCGCCGATGTCAAAGGTGAGGGCATGATTCAGAGCATCTGGTTTGCCGGCTCTTCGGAGCGGTCGCTCATTTTCCGCGTCTATTGGGACGGCTGCGAAAAACCCTCGGTCGAGGCGCCGCTGCCCTCATTTTTCGCGTTCGGTTATAACAATAACATCGACTCGGCGACCGGGCGTTTTCCGTTTTTGAATTCGGCTTTGATCATGGTCGCGCCGAACCGCGGCTTTAACTGCTATTTCGAGATGCCGTTTCGCAAGGGCTTCCGCATGACGCTCGAAAACACCGGCGTCAAAAAGACCACAAGCTATTACCAGATCAACTACTGCCTGACCGAAATCCCCGAAAACTGCGGCTATTTCTGCGCACAGTACCGGCAAGCCAAACCGCTGGCGGCGGGCGCGGATTATCTCGTCGCTGATGGCATCAACGGAAAAGGTCAGTTCATCGGCACATCGATGGCGGTCGGTTTGAACGGCGAGGGCAACTGGTGGGGCGAGGGTGAGATCAAGTTCTTTATGGACGGCGACACCGAGTTCCCGACCATCTGCGGCACCGGCACCGAGGATTATTTCTGCGGGGCATACAACTGGGACCTCAACGGCGCCTACCAGACCTATTCGGGGCTGTACGCGGGCATGTTTCAGGTGATCAAGCCCGACGGGTTATATAACTGCCAGCAGCGGTTTTCGCTGTATCGTTGGCACGTTGTCGATCCCATTCGTTTCGAAAAGAAGATGCGCGTGACTTTGCAGGACCTCGGTTGGCGCAGCGACGGGCGGTATCTCGAGCGCCGCGATGACTTTATGTCGGTGGCTTATTATTATCTCGACCACCCCGACCAGAATCTGCCCAAGTATCCGACACCCAACGAAATCGAGGTTGTATAATAAAAATGTTTGACGGCAAGAAAAAAGCGGTGACTTTCAGTTACGACGACGGCGTGACGCAGGACATCCGCTTGATTGAACTTTTCAATAAATACGGGCTGAAAGCGACTTTTAACCTAAATTCCGGTCTGCTCGGAAAAGAAGGCAGAGTCAAAAACAGCATGGGTGAGGCCATACACAATAAAGTGCAGGCGGCCGACGTGGCGAGCATCTATCGGGGCCACGAGGTCGCTGTTCACACGGTTTCGCACCCGAATCTGACCGGCCTTGAAAAACCTGACATCATTCGTCAGGTCGAGGACGACCGCCGCGCGCTCGAAGATGCGGTCGGGTATGAGATCGTCGGGATGGCCTATCCCTGCGGCGGCGTCAATAACAACGATTTCGTCGCCTCGGTGATCGCCGAGAACACGCCGCTCAAATATGCCCGCACGATCACCTGCAACGATTCCTTTGAACGGCAAAATAATCTTTACCGCTTTCAGCCGACGGTCTATCACATGGATTTCGATAAAATGTTTGAGTCGGCCCGTGATTTTGTCGAGGGCGAGTGGCCGGACGACCGGATTTTCTACGTCTGGGGTCACAGCTACGAGTTCGACTACAACGACACCTGGGGAAAGTTTAAGGAACTGTGTGAATACATCTCCGGCAGGGCGGATATTTTCTACGGAACCAACTGCGAAGTCCTGCTGAACGCTTGATTATTCATGCAAAAAACCGTATAATATGACCTATATTACTCTTTAAGGGGTGAATGCGGGTGGCGAAGACAATACCGGTCAGCATCGTGATTCCGACTTTGAACCGCCCGCAGGCTCTTTTGCGTACACTTGAGACGATCGCCGCCGGCGACGCCGTTCCCGATCAGCTGCTTATCGTCGATCAGTCGAATGATGAGACCTTCGGCAAAAATGCCGATATGCTGACGCAGACGGACGCGGCGGCTTCTTCTTTTTTACACCTGAAGCTCAGCCCGCCGTCAACCACCGCAGCCAGAAACCTCGGCATGCAAAAAGCCATAAATAACATCCTGCTATTTTGCGATGACGACGTGGATTTTCACTCCGATACGCTTTCCCGCCTATACGAGAACATGAAAATTACAGATACCGCGTTGGTTGCGGCGGTGGATGAGGGCTTGAAAAAACACCAAAGCGTGTTGGGGTATCTGACAGGTATGAGATCATTTAAAAACCGCAAAATCGGGCATGTCACACGCTCGGTGCTCGGACGGTATCCCGATGACGTAAGCGGAAAAGTTGAAACCAACTGGGCGATGGGGTTTTTCTTTGCGGTGAAAAAATCTCTCCCCGAAAAGTATGGGATCGTCTGGGATGAAAAACTGACCGGGTATGCCTACGCCGAGGATTTGGATTTCACACTCGGTTACTGCAATGCGGCCAAAGCAGAGGGAAAGAGCTGTTATATCGACGGCGATATCAAAATCTTGCATCGCGCTTCGGGCGAGTACCGGATTCAAACCGAATCACATATCCGCCGTTATGTCATAAACCGCATGTACATTGCGGCAAAGCATAAAATTCCCGGTGCGAAATCGGCGATGGCGTGGTGCGATTTTTGGATGAGAATACGATATCTTATAAAACGCAGACCGGAATACAGGTTTTTGAAAAAAGCGCAAAGATATGCGAAAGCGCATCAGGCGGAGATCGAAAGCGGAACACTCAACTATGAAATATAAGGAGAACACTATGAAAAATCAGATCGTGATTGTCTTGGACTTCGGGGGTCAATATAACCAGCTGATTGCGCGCAGAGTGCGTGAATGCGGCGTTTACAGCGAGGTGAAATCGTATAAAACGAGCATGGACGAGCTTCGGGCGCTCGATCCCGTGGGGATCATCTTCACCGGCGGCCCGAACAGCGTCTATTTGGAGACCTCTCCGCAGGTGAATCCGGAGATTTTCAAGCTGGGCATTCCGATTCTGGGCATCTGCTACGGCGCACAGATTCTCGCAAAGGAGTTTGCGGGTCAGGTTTCCGCCGCTAAAGTCAGCGAATACGGCAAAACCGAGACCGCGTTCGACACCGATTCGGTGTTGTTTCAAGGACTGCCCAAAACGGGCGTCACCTGGATGAGCCATAACGATTATATCTCCAAACTGCCGGAGGGCTTCAAAGGCGTTGCGAGCAGCAAGACCTGCCCGTTCGCGGCGATGGAAAATAAAGAAGCCCAAGTTTACGCGGTGCAGTTCCACCCCGAGGTCAATCACACCGAAAACGGGCTGAAGATGCTGCACAATTTCCTGTACGGCGTCTGCGGCTGCGAGGGCGGCTGGTCGATGAAGGACTACTGCGAAAAGTCGATCGCGGGACTGCGTGAAAAAATCGGCGGCGGCAAGGTGCTGCTGGCGCTTTCGGGCGGCGTGGATTCCTCGGTGTGCGCGGCGCTTTTATCCCGTGCGGTCGGCAAGCAGCTGACCTGCGTCTACGTCGATCACGGTTTTATGCGCAAAAACGAGACCGAGGAGATTCAGGAGGCCTTCAAGGATTTCGATATCAATATGATCACGGTCGACGCGTCGGAGCGGTTTATCGGCAAGCTCGCGGGCGTCACCGACCCCGAGACCAAACGCAAGGCCATCGGTGAGGAGTTCATCCGCGTGTTCGAGGCGGAGGCCAAGAAGATCGGCACCGTGGACTTTTTGGCGCAGGGGACGATTTATCCCGACGTCATCGAGTCGGGCCTCGGCGACGCCGCGGTCATCAAAAGCCACCACAACGTCGGCGGCCTGCCGGATTTCGTGGACTTCAAAGAGATCGTCGAGCCGCTGCGCATGCTGTTTAAAGACGAAGTGCGTCAGCTCGGTAGAGAACTCGGACTGCCCGCCGCGCTCGTGAACCGTCAGCCGTTCCCCGGCCCGGGGCTTGCCATCCGCATCATCGGCGACATCACGCGCGAAAAGCTGGCGATTTTAAAGGACGCCGACAAGATTTTCCGCGACGAGATCGCGCTTGCGGGTCTCGACGGCTCGATCAATCAGTATTTCGCGGTGCTGACGGGCATCCGTTCGGTGGGCGTCATGGGCGACGGCAGGACGTATGATTATACGCTGGTGCTGCGCGCGGTCACGACCAGCGACTTTATGACCGCGGATTTCGCCAAAATCCCCTACGACGTGCTGCAGTCGGCGGCATCGAAGATCGTCAATCAGGTCAAGCACATCAACCGCATCTGCTACGACATCACCACCAAACCCCCCGCGACCATCGAGTGGGAGTGATAACTCTGGTAATACATTACAATTTACTATTTCCCTTAAAAGCAATTTGAGAAATTAGGTGAAGCAGAAATGAGTGTGGATCAAACAAGGAGAAATTTGAATCAATTTGATAGGGAACTTGCAGATTTAGAGAAGAAATTAGCCGACGAGGCAAAGAAAGAAGCAGATAAAACTAAAAAGATTAATGACACGCAGCGAAGCATTACTAAAAACACATCTGCTTCAACGTTACAAACAAAGTTGCGACAAATACAAGGGTATCAAAAGGATTTAGTGGGTATTTTAAGTAATAAAGCAGATATTAATAAAAAAATCGCTGATAAACGTAAGAAACGAAGTGATGAAGCCCAAAGACTTCAAAAGGAAGAATTGGCAGAAGCTAAGAAATCCGAAGCAGTACAGAACAAAATTTATGCCAATTACGAAAAGCGTATTACAGATTTAACTTCTCAATTAACTCATGATGTGGTTTTACAAGGTTCTTCCACGCATTTATATTGTGAGACGGATGAGGAGTATGATGTTTTTATATCACATGCTTCGGAGGATAAGGAAAGCTTTGCAGATGAGCTTTGTCATGAACTACAAGAGGCTGGCATCAAGGTTTGGTATGACGCTCTTAGCATATCATGGGGAGATAGCTTGAGAAAGAAAATTGATAACGGCTTAAAAAAATCAAAGTATGGTATTGTAGTATTGTCAAATTACTATATACAAAAAGGATGGACGCAGTATGAACTTGATGGGCTCTTCCAACGTGAAATGACCGGAGGAAAGACCATTCTGCCAATATGGCACAACATTTCAAAAAAAGAAGTTCAAGATTTTAGCCCAACTCTTGCCGGAAGATTGGCATTGAATACATCTATGATGACTCCGAAGGAAATATCAATTGAGTTGAGAAAAATCCTAGAAATCTAAAATATTAAAGGGGGTCAAGCGTATGGTATCAGAAAAGTCACGTTGTCTTTTTTGTGATAGTATTTGTGAAGTAGAGCAAGATGATTATTTAAAGATACAGGTTTACACATGTGAAAAATGCGGAAAATATGGGCTCTCAATTGGTATGGATAAATACCTCCATGTAGCAGAATGGAGTAAAAACATTGATGCATTTAAAGCAATGGCTGTAATGTACTACTTTTTCAAGCATAAAGATTTTGCTAGCCGTATGCCATGCTTCATTATCGATAAAATCGATCGTCCCAATCTAAATGAGATATATTATATCTACTACGATGAATTAAAAATGATGTATCCAAAGAATTTTTCCGAAAGAATTGACCGAATACTTGTAAATCTTACCATACTGTTTAATTACGGTAATACTTATAATATAACGCACTTATTTTTATTTTTACGACTGCTTTTATTTATCGATTCAATGAAAGTTGAAGAACTAAAGGATGAAGTAAAATATATTTTTTCAATGCTTGATGAATTAGGATATGTTACATGTGTAAGTGAGAATGAATATCAATTAAGCGCAAAAGGGAGAGCGCGTATTCAAGAGCTAAAAGAAAGAAAAGTCAACGTTCCCCAAGGTTTTATTGCAATGTGGTTTAATGAAAGCATGGAATTGGCAAAATCATATATTTGTAAAGCGATTAGTGATTGTGGATATAAACCATTGCCTATAGATATAAAAGAACATAATAATCAAATTGTACCTGAAATCTTTTTTGAAATAAAGCAGAGCACATTTCTTGTCGCGGATTTAACAGGACATAGAAATGGAGTCTATTATGAAGCAGGTTACGCGCAAGCATTAGGCATAGAAGTTATACTATTGTGTAAAGAGGACGATTTTGGAAACCGACATTTTGATGTGGCCCAAAAAAACATTATTATCTGGAAAGATGAAAGTGATTTGTATAATAGATTAACAAAACGTATTATAGCAACTGTAGGAAAAATAAAATAAGAGGAACAGCCGACGTTTGAATAGTTTATAGTGTAGGGTAATAATCGAAAGCCATGTTTTAATAAAGCGCGGGAAGGCGTCAGGGAAAAAAGTTTGTAATTTAAAATTACATACACCCCAAAAACGAAAGGAAAGAAAAGCGAATGAAGATACTCGGCTACATACTCATTGTTGGGGGATTGGGGGTCATGGCGTTTAACGGCAGCCCTCGGCGTTGGGAAAAAGGAACGGTTCTGAAACACATCCTGATCGATTTGGGCGGCTTGGCTGTGGCATTGGCCGGGTTTTGGCTGGCAGGGAAATGGATATAAGCTAAAAGTTTCAAAACGGCTGTTTTTTCAAGACGCGTTTGATATTGAATATAAAATCAAACACCCAAGACCGAAAGGAAAGAAAAAAGCTATCAAGTTAAAACAGATTTTTAGCATGTATTCAGGTGATTCAACAAAGGAGGTATAAAAACCATGTCTTGCTATTATGTGATCGGGGTTCGGATGGAAAACCGGACGGGCAATGCGGTGAAGTTTCAGGAGGCGCTGACCAAAAACGGCTGCAGCATCAAGGCGCGTTTAGGGCTGCACGAAATCAGCGAGACCGCCTGCGCCAACGACGGGCTGATCATTCTTCAACCCTGCGGCAAAAAAGAAGAAATCGAAAAGCTTGTCGCCGACCTGAACAAACTTGACGGCGTTACCGCGAAACTGATTGACTTGAATTAACAGCTTTAAAAAGGGCCGATTGACAACGTCAATCGGCTCTTTTGCATATCCGGTGACCTTTTCTGCGTTTATTTTGTACAGGGATGCTCATCCCTTAAAATCGAATAGAAAAGGCGGTCGACATAGCCGGTTTCGGTGTAAAAATAGTCGCGCAGGGTGCCTTCATAGACAAAACCGCATTTTTCGATCACGCGCTTGGAAGCGATGTTTCCGGCTTTGTGGCTGACTTGAATCTTATGCAGGTTCAACCGTTCGAAGCCGTATTCGATAACCGCATTGACGGCTTCGGTCATATATCCGCGATTTTGAAATTGCGTGCCGATACAGTATTCAACCTCGACGAAACGGTTTTTATCATCGACGAGGAAAAAAGCGATTTGGCCGATACATTCGCCGGTCTGCTTTAAAATAACGGCCCAACGGTAATAACTTTCTTTTTCATATCCGCCGATATATTTACCGAGCAGCTCTTTGACCGCTGCTTTGGTTTTGTAGGCCGGTTCGCAATAGAGCGACTGCACCTTTTCGTCTGAAATCCAGTATTTCAACATGTCGTCTGCATCTTGGTATGTAAAACGCCGCAGGGTCAGGCGTTCGGTTTCGATGGTCCGGGTTCCCGTATGTGTCGGCATAATTCTGATTCCTTTACTTTTATTGGTCTGCGGGTAAAAATTTCAGCTCGTCGAAAATGCACCGGTCGACATAGCCGAGTTTATGGTAAATGCCGCAGGAGATCGGGTTATGGGCGTCGGCAAACAGGCAGCAGAATTTTTTTCCGCGGTCGAGCTGCATCTGCGACAGTTCCGCCACAACCGACGAGGCGTAGCCCTTGCCTCTGTAATGCGGCGGGGTATAGACATAATTGATAACGGCGCCGTTTTCGGTACTGCGTCCGGAGGATGCCTGTGCGACCGGAACGGTGTCCACCCAAAAGTAGTGATTATGCTTTCCGAGGCGCTTTTTAATGCCGGCCACATGAGCCGGAATATCGTAATATTCGACGCCGCATTCTTGGCCGAACGCACGCTCCCAATAGGGGACAAAAAACAGGTCGTCCTCTGTCAATTCGCGGCAGAATCCGGGCGCTTTTTGAATCGGGTTGACCTTATCGAGACGCATGACGTACATCGAATGATTGGAAAGATAAGCACCTTTTCCGGCATAGGTCTCGGCGAACCGATAGGCAAGCCCCTGTTCGGCCAGAACACCCGGGAGCGCAAAGCCGATTTCTTTTAAAGCGTCGGAAAAGCATTTTACCGCCGCGTCATTCGGCTTGTTATCGGTTTCGTACATGATGATGTTGAACGGCGGGGTACAGGCCGCAGTCAGCACCACGCTGCCGCTGCCGTCTTTGACAGTCGCCATCAGCCAGTTCGCGGTGTCATACCCGCGTTCGTTTTTGATAAAACCGATGGGCAGGTTGTTCTGCACCTCGTGCCGCAGCAAAATCTCGAGCGCGTCCGCGCCGAAGGCCTGTGTGCTGTCATACCGTTGAAACTTCATGTGGGTGACCTCCTTGATATAAATAAAAAAGAGCAAAGCCGTGGTTTTTGGCTTTGCTCCGATCGCTGCGCGTTGGTTTTAGATTATGGGTTCGGAGAACAAAGCCCGGCGTCTTTGAGACATACGGACATGCGTTTTACGGAAATAAGACGGTGAATTCGCACAGACACGGCTTTGACCTCCCCTGAAAGATTTTTCAAAGTATAACACCGCATTCTGCGGTTGTCAACCGTTTTTACAGTTTCATTTCGCTGCGCCAGTTACCCATACATTCGGAAGTCGTTAAATATCTGTCATACAGTTTCAGCGTTTTCAACCGGACATGATCCGTTCCGGGAAGAATCACATCGCTTCCCTTGATTGATCGCAGATTGGGATTATATCTGCCCCAACCAAACTGCCGGAGTCCGGCGCCGTCGCAGAGTTTTCCGTCTACGATGAAAATGATGAGTTTCGGGCCGCCGTCAATGATGACGGAAACGTGGTGGTCGCGGTTTTCGGCGAGCATGCCCAAATCGCTCTGCCACAGGGACTGCGAACGCCCGTCGGACAGGCAGATTTCAATCGTCTTATTTTCAAGAAGCCGAACCGTAAATCCTTCGCCGGTATCGGGATTGACGTTGTCGAGCAATAGCTGGTTTTTGTATTCAGATGTGTTGAAAACAAATTCCGCCGTGAATCCGCCTCGGAGGTCTTTGGTTCTCCGGTCGAGTATTTTCGGGTCTGCGCCCAAAAGCGGCGAGAGATCGGGCATTTTGATCGGTTCTTTTAAGCCGCTCGGGTTCCTTGTTTCCGAAACCAACCCGTCTGTTACCGCAGTTTTGTTGGAGCTTTGGTTGAAAAGACCGTTCAAGAAGTCACTATCCAGCTCGTGAATCCGCCCGCGGTCTTTCTGGGTCTCGCTGATATAATATTTGCCCTGATCTTCGATCAGATCGGGATAGCTGATCCGGATATAGGGGTCGTCGTCATAAAGGACGATCTCGGGCTGGCTCCATGCGATTCTTTGCCCGTTCGGCGTAGATATTTCTTCTCCGCAGCAAAGCCACACGGGGTTTCGGTCGGAAAACCATTTGCCGAAATTGTTGTGATTCCAATAGAGGTATTTTCCGTTTTCGCATTTCCAGACAAAGTTCGCGGCTCTGGGGTGCCGGATGGGCCGTCCGTCCGCGTAATGCACATAGGCGGGTTTTTCCCATGTCTTACCGCCGTCGCGGCTGTAGGAACACACGGGCATACCGTCGACTGTCCGATAGGAGCTGTAAATGCTCTTATCGCTCAGCACCACATAACTCTGCTCTTCCGCGACCAACCCGCCGCCCGGAGGCGTCCGGAGTCCCACTTCGCCCTCGGGAAGCGTGACCCATTTGGCATCGGCGGGGTCTTTGATTTGCAAAAGGTCTTCGCTCATCAGCAGCGAACCCTCGCTGCGGTTCAGGTAATAACCGTTTTCGTCATACCCGACGCGGTGAAGCGAAACATAGATTCTGCCGTCCAGTTCAAACGGCCGTCCCACATTCCAAAAGAACATGATTTCGCCCTGATACAGATTTTCGTAATCGATTTCAAACTTTCGGACGGGGATTTCGATTCGGTTATCGGACCATGTCTTGCCGTGGTCGTCGCTGTATTTAAAGACGAAATGGCCGAGCATATCGACTCTTTTGCCTAAAAAACCGGGGCATTGCGGGTTTTTGTCGGTATAGGAACGGATGTTGTCCGTGTTATAGTTGTAAAAACAAAACACTCTGCCGCTCGGGGCTTTCGCCAAAACACCGTAGGACGCTTCGCGTTCGCCGATGGGCTCAACGTCGACAAGTTCAGACCAGGTGCGACCTTGGTCGAAACTGCGGGCCGATATGATATGCTGACCGGGATTGCCTTCTTCACCGGGTCCCGTTGTGAGCTGGCAAAGCCACGCCCCGTCGTCGGTTTTGATCAGATACGGCTGATCGCTGTAGTATTCCGTGGGGATTTCTCTTCCGTTTCTGATGTTGCGCCAATCCATGAAAAGTGCCTCCCTAATTGCAACAAGTATATTCGTCTTCGGTAATGCTCATTAGAATATCGGAATAGTGCTGCCCGTCGATAAAAGCGCTGTCGCGCAAAACGCCCTCTTTTTTAAAACCGCATTTTTCATAACAGCGGATTCCCCGAAAGTTATATTCCAAAACTTTTAAATCGATTCTGTGAAAGTGCAGCGTCTCGAAGCCGTATTCCAACATCAGCTTTGTCACGATAGTGCCGATGCCTTTCGAGTGGAGATTCGGGTCGAAAATGCCGATTGAATAGGTTGCTGTTTTGTCCGCAGGGGAGATATGGCTGAATTTGGCGGCGCCGACGCATTTGCCGCCGATGTCGATGATCCACGAATACTCTTTACCGATTTGGCAGCGGTACCAGTCCTCCCAAAAAGAACGTTCGGGAAAATCCGGAGCGGACATGGAGTCCGCGCCGCACATATGCGCAAATTCGTGATGTCTGCCGATAACAAACCGGTCGTCAATATCGCTCTCCCGGATTTTCCGGAGTATGACAGCACCGCTTGTCAAGGTTGGAATATCGGGCATTTTATTCTTTCCTTTGTAAAAAATGAAATCTGCGTTATTAAGGCTATAATGGCTTTTCCATTCGGATCAGCACGTCATAATCGCCGCCGAACGCCTTCGCCATTTTCGGAGTTGGAACGGAATTGATTCGCGTAAATCCCAGATGTTCATATAGATGCAGTGCGGGATTTTTTTCAAAGACCAGCAATTTAATCACGTCGCCGGGTTTGTTTTGGATTTTGGAACGGATCGCTTTGATGGCGGCGTTCATAATCAACGTGCCGATGCCTTTTCCCCGCAGGTCGGTCCTCGTGGAGACAAGGTAGATTTCCCCTGCGATCCGATCGGTGTTTTCCTCTTTGTTCAGATTGTCCAGTTCTAAAAAGTTAAAGGCGATCTTCATGGCCTTTTTGAAGCCGATGGCCTTGATTACGCTGCGCAGGCAATCAATCGATTGTCTTGTGTTCGGCTTTTTATAATTATTGAGCAGCAGAATGGCCAGTACGTCACCGTTCGTCTCGTCGATGACACAAAAAGTCTCGTCCATCGGCAGGAAATCGTATTTGACCCAGATGTCGATGATTTTGAGGATGCTTTCCGTGTCGTCGGGCAGGGTTTGGGTAAATTTACCCTGCAGGCCCTCCATAATCACACCCTTGAATTGAGACTTTTGAATTTCCGACAGGGATTCCAAGTCTTCCGCGATTCTGAAATTTGTTGCATCACTCATGAATATCACTCCTGTATCTTAAAAATAAATTGAAAAGCAAACAGAATACAGAGATCAAATTTATGATATGCACATGAGCGCTTTGGCGCAGTCGGGGATATCCTGCTCGGGGTTCGGGACGTGACCTTCGACCGAGACAAGCCCGTTATAGCCGATTCGGTCGAAGATTTTTTTAAATTCACCGTAATCAAAACCGTCGTTCGGTTTGGGTGCCATACGGGTTTCGGGGTGGCAGATATGAACGTGCTGAAGCATATCAGCGTTTTGATAAAGCCCGTCCCAACCCTCGTTGTTTTGAACGATATGATAAAAATCCGCCGTGACGCCGACGTTGTCCATACCGATTTTGCGCGTGAATTCGGCAGTTTCGGCATAAGTATTGAGTAGGTTGGTCTCACGGTAATTGAGCGGTTCAACGGCGATGACAATACCGTATTCAGCGGCGATTTTCCCCGCGAGTATCACGGTGTTTTTAAATTGGGATAGTGCGCGGGATTTATCAAATCCGTCCGGCACCTGACGGCTGTATCCGCTGCCGAGGACGGCGGTTTTGCAGCCCATTTTGGCGGCTCTTTGTAGCGCGGTGCGAGTGAAATTTTCGATCAACGATAAATTTACCTGCTCACCGACCAGCTTGTGGACATTCCTGTCGAAAAAACCGTTAAAAGCCGGTGACGGTACGGAAACGGAGGCGGCGTATTCGGCAAATGCCTTTTCGTTCATAAGCCCGATCGGTGCGAGAGCCAGTTCAATATAGTCGAATCCCGCTTTTTGAAGGATCGAAGAATATTTGGTCGATGTACATATTCCGAGTTTCACAATGCCCTCCTCTTTTTGCCGGCCAAATAGATGAATGTCAACAGCAGCGCCCAGTAGACAAAGATAATTCCAAGGGAAATAAACAGCATGCCGGGTTTCGGGGCGAGACCGATGATGATCAGCAGCGGAGCACCGAGCAGAATACCGTAACTGCTGCCGGTAACGAGGTTATTGGCGGCAGGGGTTTCGAGGTTCGGGTCGATCTCGCGCAGCAGCAAAACGCCGGAGCTGATGGTGCCGGTCATCATGCCGTACATTGAGACAAGGCCTTCGTAATAATAATTGGGGTAGATTTTGCGGCAGAGAATCCGCAGATAAAACAGGGTCAGAATGCCGCCCAGCACCGCCATAATCGCAAACGGCACCCAGAGACCGGTCAGATCTTCGAAGTTGATCGAAGTGATACCGGCGACGATCATGATGTCAAATGCAAAGCCCGAAAGGCGGGAGAGCAAATAGCTGTTTTGATACTGACGGGTCATGATTTTGCCTTTTCTGAACAACCAGAGCACTTTTCGTGTCAGCAGCGCCAGCAGGGAGCCGATGATGAAGTTGAATCCCCAAAGCAGCGGCGAAATGGTGTCTGAGACACCGGGCAGATAATTGCCGAGCAGAGTGGTGACGCCAAGCGTGACCAGATAAGTCATCAGGTAGACCAACAGCACCAATGCGGCCTGAATCGAGAACTTATCCACCGATTCAGCGATCGGGATTTCGTTTTTATCCTGAAAAGTCTCGACGGTGACCGAACCGGAGAGTTCTTCGGGGGTCTTGCGCACGATCTTTTTCTTTTTAATGAGGATATTCAGATAGATGACGCCGATGATACAGGCACACAGATAACCCGCAGCCGCCAGCGCAAGTCCGAACGAGCGTCCGCCTGAAAATCCGAATGTGGTCTCGTAGGTCGTACCGACGTTATTGGCTTGACCCGGCCCTTGGCCGTAACCCATCGGCAGTAAAATGCCGCTGGCTTTGAACAGGTCGGGCATGACGGTATAAGCCAGTGCGATAGATACGATTAATCCGATCATGGCCTGGAAAAGATACGAACTTACGATCAGCGCACCGCTTTTGGAAGCGACCATTTTTTCATTTTTATTATCGATTTTGGGGACCCGCAGTGAAAGTGCGATGAATCCAATCGCAATACCGTGATAGGTGATCGTTTCAAGCAGATTCTGGTCGAAATTCAAAACGCCGACGCTCTTGAAAAGCAATAGCAAAAAGCCGGCTAAAACGGCAGTCGGAACCAAACCTTTCCGGAAAAAAGCGATTTTTCGCCTGAGGACGTTGGCAAGCAGAATACCTCCGGCAATGATGCCGGCTTGCACGAGGACGGACCATACGGTGAGAGATGAAAAGTCCATATCAGTTCTCCTGTTTGTAAAGTTTATATAGATAAAGCGGAAGACGGGCGTTGAACCGTTTTTCTGCTTTGATCTCATAATAGACGCCGTCTGCGGTCAGAACAAGCGTGTTGCGGCCATGCATTTCGATTGAGGTGATGGCGGAAAGGGGCGCATTGAATTTAACCTGATCTCCCTTACAGATACTCAGACCGAGGCGGTTGAAATGAAACTGCCCTCTTGCAGCGGCAAAACGGCTGTGCTTTCCGCCGACCCGATACAGCTTGACAAAGCCGTATTTCATCTCAAGCTGTTCCGGCAGAGCGGGAAAACGGGATTCCAGTTCCCGCATTTGAAAGTCATACCACGCGGTAAAGGTTTCGGGTACCTCCGGCGAACCCGAAAAATAGCCGTATTCGTCATATTCGGCGTGCATGCCGCACTCACAGAAAATCTCGTCGTTCTTGGAAGTGAGACGCCCCATCTTGCCGCAGGCGGGGCAGAGGAAGAGCGCTGTCTCAAGCCCTTCGGCTAATCTCCTTCCTTTATAAGCAACCCTTTCCGACTCCTGATCGGCATAAGCGTCGACAAAGATGTCGGTATAGATGGCCGAAGAGGCCTCGTTATCGGTCATCTGTTTCAGCTGCTCGGAGGAATAGACATTCACGACTTTACCGGTCATTTTGCCTCTGCGCTTGGTAAAGGCCCAGCGCGGTGTGGTCAGGAAGCCGCCGGAAAGTTTGAAGGTGACCAGCGGTACACCGAGTGCGCGGACAAGTTTACCTGAATTCTCATACAGCGGACCGGTGCGGCCGTCAAGCGATTTATTGCCCTCGGGGAAAATGCATACGTTGCAGCCCTGTTTGAGACGGCGGCGCATTTCAAGTACGGTAGAGGCGTCTACCGAGCCTTTTTTTCGGGCGATCGGACTGAAAACATATTCGAGCAGTGCCCCCAAAACGGGATTTTCAAAGATGTGTTCACTGGCCACAAAATACATCTGAGGCATGGTGATGCCCAATAAAGCGGGGTCCAGGTCGGCATTGTGATTTGCGACAACGATATAGGGGGCCGGCGGAAACTCCGGCGTCTCATATGTAATATTGTAACTTCTGACAAAAAGTTTTGCCGCAATGCGTTTTAAAAACCGGAAAAGCTTCCGGTGTCTCTTGATTGAGGATTCGGTTAATTTCATTTTCGTGCTCCAATAATGTTTAATGTCGGGTCGTAAATAGCAAAACGTCCTTTTCCTACGCGCTTAGCTTGATACAGAGCGGTATCTGCTTTTTTGAATAGTTCAAGGAAATTAATGCCGTCGCGTTTATAAATTGAAATGCCGACACTGCAGGTTAGGGTATAACCGTTGAGGCTTCCCCCTAAAATAGAAACAAGTTCACAGATGTCTTCGGCTTTGGCGGTAATTCCTTGTATACGGGAAAAGTCCTTGACGAAAATAGCAAATTCGTCGCCGCCGATTCTCCCGATGATATCGGAAGCTCTGAAAAGCGGTTTGATTCTGGTGCCGAACAGCTGTAGGATTCGATCCCCCTCGGTATGTCCGAAGGTATCATTGATGAATTTAAAATCGTCAAGATCGATGATCATTAAAAAATGTTCGCCGCTCATACCGTCGTTTTGCAGATAATGATCTACCTTTTCTTTGAATGATAGGTTGTTGCACAATCCCGTTAAAGAATCGCTCTCAGCCATGATCTGGAGTTTCATCAGACGTGTTTTTTCGGCGTCAATGTTTTGAACGCGTCCGATGATTTTAGCGGGACGCCCGTTGGAATTGGTGATGGTGCGATATTCCAACCGATGCCAGACCAGCTTGCCCGCGATCCCGCAGACACGGTATTCGATATTTCCGCGCGGTGGTTCTCCTTTAAGCATTCTCTGTCCGAATTGGGCAACATCCTGTGCATCGTCGATAAAAACCAAGGGTTGGATAACAGCAAAATCGCTGACATTCTTTATAAACGGAGGATGTCCGAATATCTGTTGATAATTTTTATTGAAACGCAGCGCATTGCTGAGGAGGTCTCCTTCAAAAACCACGCCTTCGGAAAACTCTTCGAGGACCCGATAACGTTGTTCGCTTTGACGCAGAGAATCGGCCTCCTGCTGCAGCTTGCGGGAGTGTTTGGTCTCTTGTGTGAATAAAACCGAGAATAACAAGATCGTGAATATTATCGCACTGGCAGCAAGTCCGTAGATGTTTTTATTAAAGGTATTTGCTTCTGCTTCTACCAGTTCACCGGAGATCATATTGAACAGGATCCAATCTTCGATGCCGAGAGGTCCGAAAACCGCGTATTGACTGATGCCGTCTGATTCATAAACCACCGTTCCGGAAACGCCGTTTTTTAAATCAGAAGTAAATTCCACGAAATCAGAACCGTTCAGAATGCGTGCGGAGGACAGTGTATCCGCAAAATTCGTACTTTCGATATGATTTGCGTGACCGATGACAATACGCCCATTGCTGTCGGTGACAAATATTTCACTTTTGCCGTCGTAAGCGGAGGCAGAGAGTAAATCGAAGAAAGCGGAATCGGAGAATTTTGCGAACAACACCGCTGCAATGGTCTCATCTTTATATACGGGAACAGCCAAGAGGATATACCCCGGTTCATCTTCCGCGGCATAGATTTTCTCGATCGTGTTTATACCGCTTAAGGCTTTATGAAAACAAGCGAGGTTTGAGACTTCAAATCGTTCTTCCGATTCGGAAAAAGCGGAGCCGTCCGGCAGCGCAAGAAAAAGCGAATTAAAATTCCCCGTTTCTGTTATGGCTGCCATATCCCGACGGATACTGTCCGAATCAAAATTTTTCTTGGCCGACAGAGAAAGGGCATAGCTCTCCAAAACCGAATATTGTCCCGAAATCCGAGTATTCACTGCAGCGCCGGCGGCATCTGAGGAATCGGACAGGGTACGAAAAGAGCATTGCTGAGTGAATTTATTGCTGACGGAGGTGAAAATCATCACAGCGGTCAGCATGGCAAGAAAAAAGATTCCGAAAACGAAGATAAAAGTCGTGATATGACGGTTTTTTCCGGTTTTCACGACATCCACCCCATTTCGAGAATTATAAACCATCTGCAAAATCGTGACCTAATTATAAATCATTATAATATATATATTTTTAAAAATCAATGAAATTTTCTTGATATTCGGCGAGAATTGTCGTATTCAAAAAATGATTTTACAATAAAAGGGGAATATACAATCACGATAAATACAAAAAGACGTTCTGAGACGAACGTCCTTTCGGTTTTTATTATTTTATGAGCAGTTTTCTGGAGATTTGTAAACGGCCTTCAGTGCCGAAAGAAGATTTTCGGGGTACAAAATCGGCGATCAACAATTGGTAGGCACCGCGTTCCGCTTCGGCGAGGATCTTCCCGTTTTCGTTAATATAAACGGTAGGCGCTGTCTGATAGGGTTTGATATGATTCACGGAGAGAATCGGACAGGCGTTTTCACAGGCTCTTGTGACGAGGAGGGCTTTAATCAGCTCATAACGCCCTAGGTTATCCTCATTATTGGTATCGGAAAAAGCGACGATGTTGAGATCAGTTTCGGCTTTGAACAATTCTCTGAAATACTCCGGGAAACGGACTTCGAAACAGATTCTGACACCGATGCGGTAATTATCGATCTGGTAGACGCCGGCTGTTTGGCCCGGTATAAACTGGTCCTTGTCCCAGCCCCATAATGCCCGTTTATGATAAGGTTCCGATTGAGTGCCGTCCGGGGCGAAGACTAACATGCTGTTATGAAAATCTTTTCTGTCTTGCAAAACCATTCCACAGATGATATATAGATTATAATCGATTGCAAGGCGTCTGAGTTTTTCGATATGATGGTTTAAACGCGGGAAATCGATTGCCTGACAGGAGTCAATCTCCAGCGGCGGATAACCCGTCAGTGCGCATTCGGGAAAAACCAGCAGTCGAATGTTCTGGGCGATAGCCATTTTTACCGCATGCTCAATTATTTTGTAATTCTCACAGATGTCGCCGGTGACGGCGAATTGATAGGCGGCAATTTTCATTAAATAATCCCCCTTCAAAAAAAGTGTCGGCTGTGTCGACGTAATATTTGGGTTGTGGTGGGAAATGAGGTGTTTTTATTTGTCAAAACCGATACGTGTAGCAGATGAGCATCATTTAAATAGTAAATATCACTTGTTATGCCACTTTTGGGCAAGATATATATATAATTAAAAAAACACGCCGTAGCGTGTTTTGGAGCGGGAAACGGGGATCGAACCCGCGACATTCTGCTTGGGAAGCAGACGCTCTACCGCTGAACTATTCCCGCGAAAGCAAAAGTAATGTTAACATAAACACGATGTTTTGTCAATGAGGTACGATTTAAAAAATGCGTAAAAATATGTTAAATTATGCTTAACAGATATTGACATGGGTATATATGTATGGTATTATGTGGGCGGACGAAGGTTGATCCGTCTGAAGTCGCCGCTCCTCCGCGGCGCAAAACACAAAGGGCGCTCTTTGGAGCGCCCTTTGTGTTGTTTTATTGAATTTGATATTATTCGTCTTCATCCTCGTCTTCGCTCTTGTACTGGGCGATGACTTGCTGCGCGACGTTGGCGGGCGCTTCCTCGTAACGGTCGAAAGCAAATGTGAAACTGCCTCTTGCTTTGGTCATGGCGCGCAGAGAGATGCAGTAGTCGCTCATCTCAGCCATCGGGATATCGGCCTCGACTTTGGTGTAACCGGGTTCATCTTCCGCCGGACCCATGCCAAGCATTCTGCCGCGGCGTTTGTTAATATCGCCCATAATGTCGCCGACATTGGCCTCGGGGACCATGACGGACAGACGACCGACCGGTTCGAGCAGAACGGGTTTGGCCTTCGGAATACCGGTTTTAAATGCCAATTTTGCGGCGGAAACGAAAGCGATTTCCTTGGAGTCGACCGGGTGGGATTTGCCGTCGAACAGTGTAGCTTTGACGCCGATCAGCGGGAAGCCTGCCAAAACGCCTTTCAGAATGGCGTCTTTTGCACCTTTCAGAACAGCGGGGATGAATTCCTTCGGCACCGAGCCGCCGACAGTGGCGTTGACAAATTCGAATTCCTCACCGGTGGTCAGCGGTTCGAAGCGCATATTGACAACGCCGAACTGACCGGAACCACCGGACTGTTTCTTGTGTTTGCCTTCCGCTTCGGAGCGACCGCGGATGGTCTCACGGTAGGGCACTTTCGGGTCGATCAATTCGATGCCGACACCGAATTTGGCCTTGAGTTTGGAAGCGAGCACGTCGAGATGGCTTTCGCCGATACCGGACAGGATCTGCTGCTTGGTCTCGGTGTTGACCACGAAAGTGAAAGTCGGATCTTCGTCCTTGAGTTTAATCAAACCTGCGGAGACTTTCTCTTCGCTGCCTTTATCGGCGGCGACGACCGCCTTTGAAAGAGTCGGAGCCGGGAACTGCATCGGCGGGAACTTGACCTTGCGGCTTGCGTCGCAGAAGGTGTCGCCGGTGTTGGCGGAGGAAACTCTGGTGACCGCAACGATGTCGCCTGTTCCGGCACCTTCGATTTCGGTGCTCTTCTTACCCTTGACCAGCATGATATGACCGATGCGCTCGGAAGCGCCGTTGGTGGTATTGATCAGCGTATTATTGACTTTCATCGAACCCGCGATGATCTTAAAGAACGACAGTTTTCCGACAAACGGGTCGGCTATCGTCTTGAAGACATAGGCGCAAGTGGGCGCGGCGGGGTCGTATTCTACTTTAACTTCGCTATCATTGTCATCCAATACGGTTTCGGGACCGCGGGAGCCGGGGGCGGGCATATAGTCGCCGATATTGTCGAGGAGGCCGGCGATGGCTTCGAGCTGATAGGCCGAGCCGCAGAGGACGGGAAAAACTTTTCGGTCCGAGACGCCTTTACGCAGCGCGTCGAGGGTCTCCTGCTCGGTGAAGGGTTCTCCGGCAAAAAATTTATCCATCAGTTCGTCGCTCTGTTCGCAGATGGCTTCACGCATCATTTCGGTGAGTTCCGAGACCCGATCGGAGAGAGTGGCTGGAATATCGCTGACAGTGGGTTTACCTGCTTTGTCATAGGTCTTGAATTTGTTGCGAACCATATCGACATAGCCGCGTTTACTGCTGTCTTCGACGGGGATAAAGAGCGGGCAGACACCGCTGCCGAACTGATTGCGAAGTTCGTCGAAAGTGCCGTTGAAATCGGCGTTTTCTTCATCGAGCTTGGAGATGAAAAAGGCTGTCGGCAAGTCACGGTTTTTGGCATAACGGAAGCTCTTCTCGACGCCGACTTCGACACCGTCTTTGGCTGAGAGCACGATCAAAGCGCTGTCAGCGCCGTGCAGGCCCTGAATGACCTCGCCGGCAAAATCAAAATACCCGGGGGTGTCGATGGCATTGATTTTTATGTTTTTCCACTCGATCGGAAGAACCGTGGTGGAGATGGAGATTTTTCTGCGAATCTCCTCGGGGTCATAGTCGCTGACGGTATTGCCGTCGGCTACCTTGCCCATACGGTCGGTTCCGCCGGATAAAAAGAGCATCGCTTCAACCAACGAAGTTTTACCGCTTCCGCCATGGCCCATCAGGCAGACATTTCTGATGTCCTTGCATTCGTAGTTTTTCATCGAATTCTTGCCACTCCTTAAAAAATCATCTTGAACACAAAAAAGCGCGAACCATACTTATAAAGCGCGACGCTTTTATACACGCAAATTTCATTATAATATAAAATTCATTCAAAAACAAGATGTTTTTTTATGAATTTTCACAAAGGCAAGAGGTTAATTTTTCACAGTTTCATACCAGGCCAGCATCAAATCAACCATCCGGCCGTAACTCTTAACGCCGTCCTCTTGTCCTTGGGCCTGCAGATAAGTATTATTGACCGTGGTTGCTTTTTCGGCGACTTCGCCCTCGTACTGCGCCCAGTGTTCGCCGTACTGGCTGAAATCAGCCGCAAGTTCTTCGCAGTAAGTGGCGCGTAGTTCCTGATAGAGGGTCTTATTGCTTGCGTAGAGTTTATTCTGACAATACATCAGCGCCATCATATAGCTGCTGTATTGCACCAACGGGTCGTCGGATTGATGTGTGGTATAAAAAGCAAAGAAATTGGCCTCGTCCTCGGGGGCGATACCGTATCGGTGTGACATCTCGTGTGCCATTGTGAAAGGCAGGGCAGCGGAGGTGTTGTTTTTATTGACGTTGGATTCGCCCGTCAGGTAGACGAATACACCGGTTATCTGAGTATAAGAAAACGGTTCGGAGGCGATGATGTATTTGGCCCGGGTTTCGCTGCGTCCGGTGACGGTTGAGAAATCCACCGCAACCTGTTTGGCCGTCTCGGTGAAATCAATCTCCGGAATTTGTCCGTTTTCATCGCGTTCAACCTGCACAGCCAGTTCGTTGGCGTTATCGGCGAGGTAGGTGCAGAGTTCATAGAGTTCCTGGCTGCTGCGGGCCTTGACGTCGAGGCCCATTCTGTCAGCCAGCGGCGGTGCATAGTAGTTGAGTCCCCACAGCGCATAAAAAAGGAAGATGAGCCCTGCTGCCGTTACCGCCCAACCGGTGACGAATTTGATTAAGCTGTAAATGCGTCTCGGACCCGTAATTAAACGGAAAATCAACCGAATCAGCGAAAATAACAATCCGATCGCAATCAGATAAATGATGATTTCGACCACTGAGAACGGGACGATTCCGGTGATTTTGGAGAGAATATTTTCAGCCGTGCGTGAAAACGGCAGATATGTATCGGAAATGAAATCCGGGTTTGTTTTCCCGAGCCAGACAAGTGCAAACGTCAGTACGCCCAGGACGATGACAGCCATCAGATCCCGGAAAATACCGTTATAAGCTTTTGCTTTTTCGCCTGCCAACGCTCTTCACCGCCTTCCCGTATTTTCTGACAATATCGTATCATTTTCGGGGTAAAAAGTCAATTTGAAAAAGCAGGTTGGATATTTTTATGGCTTTATTTAACACAGGTGAACATGCCGGTCAGTTTCGGGATTTCGATATAACCTTTTTTGCGCCGGATTTTCTCGAAAAAGTCATATAATCCGGCGAGATCTTCTTTGGCATAGGAGGAAAACAGGACGGTCGATTCGAGCCAGTCGATCAAATCCTGTGTTTGGGTGATTTTCAGTGAATCGTGTTGTCGGTGTGAATCAACATGTTTGAAGCAGGGCTTTAATATCGCCTCTCCGTTTTCGAGTGTGAACGAATAGACGCCGGGGCGAAAGGCGCCAAGAGCCGGATTGAATTGATGCAGTGCGTCGTGCAGATATAAACGCATTCCCCCGTCACTCAAGGTTGAAGCATAAAAAGTCCCGCCGGGTTTTAAAACACGCCTTACCTCTGACAGGCCTTTTGAAAGATCGGGTACATGATAGAGCATATGATTGGCGATAACGAAATTATACGTTTCGTCAGCAAACGGGATATCCTGAATATCAATTTGCCTGATGGTGATATTTTTATGATCCGAGAATTTTTCCCGAACTGTCATCAGCATCCCCTCAGAGTAATCCGATAAAATGAGTTCGGTGTTTTTCGGCAGGCGGTCAATCCGGGCGGTCCAGAAATCCCCGGTTCCGCAGCCCAGTTCCAAGATACGACAGCCATCGAAGAAATGGTAATGCTCAAACAGCCAGTCGTGAAATGAAACCGGATTGGTACTGTATTTTTGATGCAGCGCGGCTCTTACGGAGAGGTTTTTGGAATCGGCGTATTGCCGCTGCACGGCTTCGCGGTCGGATACGATTGTCATATATATACTCCCTTCATATATTAAAACGGCTTTCCGCATTTGGGACAGAATTGAAAATCTTCCTCGGTCATATAACCGCAGTTTGCACAGCGGCGGACAGGCGGACGGTTCGTATGATGACAGTTGAAATGTAAATCACCGGGATTGATGAAAGTCACCGTTCCGGTTTCGACGGAATGACCGAGTTCGGGACTGAGTTCACAGGTATTGCCGCAGCAGGACATTTTGGCATAATAGTGCTTATCCCACTTGAAAAGGGAGATAAAAAACAACATAAAATAGCTGTAACGCATCCACACAGTGACATAGCCGAATTGTCCGCAGCATTGGCAGAGTACATTCTGATTAAAATTTAATTGCTTTTCGCCCTGACTGATACCGAAAATTAAAAACATAGTTGCTCCGCTGAAATATTGATGATTTAGTATAGCATTTTCTCCCTAAAAAATAAACGGGATATGGAAAAAAGAAAAACGGAAAGCGTTTGCTCCCCGTTGTTTTTATTGATGTTTCATATCAAATGCTGATCTTTACGATGTCTCCGTCGGCGGTCTCAACGTCCACAATCGTCATCGGGCCGAATTTTCTGCGGGTTTTTTTAACCGCTCGGATCAGCGCACGCAGCTGGTTGGGCGAAATTACATTTTCGGTTTTATTCGCCAGCAATTTACTGACGCCGGGCAGGGCGGCGGCTCCTGTCGGCACCCAGAAAGACATACGCACTCTGTGACCGTCACTTTTGGCGTTGATCTTCACTCTCATTGTTCAATCCAGACCTCTACAAAGTCGCCTTCGGCCGATTCGACCTCGACGAACTTGCCGATTACGCCGTTTTCGGCGGCCTCGATAATTCTGGCGATGTCGATATTCTGCATCCACTTTTCGCCGGTGACCGAGTCGAGATTGACGCCGGACTCGATGGCGGTTTTGAGGAATATCATCGGCAGATTGACGTTGACTTTGTCCCCTTTGGCCGACAGTACCTTGACGCGCAAAACGGCCTTTGTGGGATCCCCCCGTTCGTTTTTCGGAACCAGTTTGACTTTATCCGGTTCTTCTCCGCGCAGCAGTTCGTCGACCGTGACGTTAAAATAGTCGGCCAGACGCGGCAGCGCGGAGATGTCGGGGCAGGTAATGTCATTTTCCCATTTGCTCACGGCCTGTGCCGAGATGCCCATGTATTCGGCGAGTTCGTCCTGTGTGATGTCCTTGCGTTTGCGCAGACGCGCGATGCGGTTACCCAATGTCTCCATAATATCATTCCTTTCAAAATACGTGCGCATTTCGCGCTCGTTACAAAGAAAATGATACGGCCTTTCGGGCGAAAATAACAGCGACCGTTCGGTGATATTATAACTTATCGGTTGATAATCGGTCAACCAACGGTTGTAAAACGCGTTTTTGCATAGCTGGTACGGGCAGAAGGAGCCGGAATGATCTTATAGGTCGGTTTCAGATCTTCCGTTACCTGTGCGGTCAGCGGGATCAGTCGGCTGCCGATGATATTTTCATTGAAGTCTTCGGAATACGCGGCCAGTTTAAGCAGATGAGTCACAATCAGACCACGCGCCCCGGCATTCATCAGGGTACAGATGGTCTCGCCCATAATTTCAGCTGCGTCTCGGCTGGAGGTACCGGTTAAAGCTTCGTTGAAGGCAAAAAAAGCATTGCCGGTTTGCGCCTTTGCAACAGCTTCGGCAAGGCGGGTCAGTTCTTCGCCGAGCCGTCCGGCGCCGATTTTGCCGCTCTCTTCATCGGCAAAGACTGCGCTGATGGTGTCTGCGGCACCGATCGAGGCCGATCTTGCGGGGACGGGAAAACCGAGTTGATATAAAAGCTGCGCCGTCAACACCGCGACCAGATAGCGGGTTTTTCCTCCGGCGTTTGCACCTGTGACGATTCCGATTTCATTTTCTGTGACAAGGTCATTCGGAACGGCGGCATTCTTTCCGATTTTGTCGAGTAACAACGGGTCGTAGAGTTCCTGCGCTTCAAAAGCGTTTGTTTTTTCCTGCGGGAAACACCAGCCGATTCCCGCCTTTTCCCATTTGTGAATCAGGTTTACGGCCGCGAGATAGAACACCGCGCCCGCCGCATAAGGGGCTAGGACAGCGAGAATGCGCCGCATAAAGTTCTTTACATCGGTACGCAAATCAATGCTCGTATCTGTCAATACGCGGTTAAATCCCGCCGGGAAAGCGGCGATGTAATCCATGAAGTCTTTGTTTTCTCTGCGCATGGAAAGCCACAGGTTCTGCTGCCGACCGAGCATAATTTTATAATATCCGCTATGCAGCAAAAAATGCTGCAGAGATTTTTTGGGCTGTGGATCCGGTTTTTGATTGACCGACAGCAGTTTGCAGTTGCAAGGCAGCAGATTTTCATCCATGTTTAGCCCGACGGTATAACTTTTTGCGTTGCTGATGTCGTAATATGCTTTTTTCCAGATTTCCTTAAACCGATCGAGTGAAAGGTCATTGCGCAGCGTTTCAAGCTTCGTCTTAAAATTTTTCGCAAGCGGGCTCTGCGCGTTTTGCAGGGCGTGCAGAAAATTATCAATGGCGTCAAAGACAGCGGTGACGTGTCCGCAGGGATCGATGTTGGCAATGGCATCTCCGCCATCCTCAAATCGATTTCCGACATATTCCCGCCAACCGACATATTCATCGGAAAAACGTCTGAAACAACCTGTCAACTGTTTATTCTGAATCATTTCCCGAATCAATTCCTGCCGCATCCGAATGACCTCGGGATCGGCGCTGATAAGTTCTTCCAACATTTTATCTGTAAAAATCGCTCCGGTACTATGCTCGAAGAGGAGATGATAAAAATCCGAAAACGGCAGCTGTTTCAGACCGGATAAAACCGCCGGTTTGGGTGTGCAGTCTCCCCATAAAAAGTCGTTCATTTTTACGGCCGTCCTTTCGCAAGTTTGAGAATTATTCTCAAACCTTTTCGCTGAGTTTCTCGCCGAGTGTTCGGATAAAATCACTGTCGGCATACCGGATACCGATGCTGTGCGCCAATTCCACCGCATAGCTCTCACACTCGGGGGATACGGTCTGCACTTTGAAGGTATGGACGATACCGCCGTCGGGTTGGTGAAGGCTCTTCATGTACAAACTGCCGTAATCACCGTCGAGCAGAGAGAACAATTCATATAGATGGGTTACCATAATGCCGCTGCCGCCCGCCGCCGTGATCTTCTCGATCATGTCACAACAGATTTCGGCGCCCTCATCGGGGTTGGTGGAGGTCATCGGCTCGTTGAGCAGTACAAAAGTGCCGGGCTTAAGCTCTTGCATGATTTCGGCGAAGCGCTTGGCCTCGAGTTCCATCCGCGAAAGTTCGGCATTTTTGTCCTCGCCCGCAGAAAACAATGTTAAGATCGCAGGGACCGCCGGGAGCGCAATCTCCGCCGCCGGGACGTTCCAGCCCAGTTGGCCTAAAAACTGCGCTTGCGAGATACACAGCAGTAATTCGGTTTTTCCGGAGTGATTTGCGCCGGTCAGCACATAGAATTTCTTATCAAGTTTAAAGTCGTTGTCGATTACGGGATCGGGGGAGCCGAGTGCCAGCGCTGCAGAATAGAGCCGCTCAGCCGCGAAATGATCCGAAAACTGCGGTGTGGTGTGCCAAAATCCCCGTGCCGCAAGCCGCCGTTCAAACTCAATGCCGGCCAGCAGAAAAGCCACGCTGTCGGCACAGACGGCGAATTTCCAAATCGCTTCGATGTCATGGGCCTGTTCCATTACCGATTCAAAGGCCTCGATCTGCTTTTTATAACGGATCTTGAAATCGCGCAGGATGGCGCGTTCAAAGAAGGTGTCATATTTTCCGAAGCTGAACTTTTTCTCGCGCGAAAGTCCCGCGTCACCCGCATCGAGTCCCTCTTTATCGAATACCGAATAAGGTGAATAGGGCGTATCGCCGTGTTCGCCAAAGATGACTGCGGTTGTAACGACTTCGGGGTGTTCGAGGATATTGACACCGATGCGCATACGCCGCACATTCATCCAGGCGGTATCCAGCATGCTGACCGCTGTTAAAATTTCGTCGCATTTGCTTTCAGCTTTGATGGCTTTGAATTGTTTGATCAATTCCGTCAATTCCGGACAGAGGGTTTTTTCGGAAAGTGCGCTGAAAAATGCATCTGCAAGAGATGCAAACTGCTGCATGGTGCGGTATTCCCACAATTGCATACGCAATTCCACCAAGATGTGCTTACCCTTTTCAAAAGACTTTTTGATTTGAAGCATACCGTGCAGCAGCTGTCGAAAAGCCTCGAGAATCTCCGGGTCTTTGCGCAGGTCGGACATGATCCGGTGCCGTGCGTGCAGATCGTCGAGATCGGCTGTAAAAAAGCGGCATAACATACCGGCGTCAACCGGGTATTCACTGCCGGCGCAAATGTCAAACAGCAACGAGTCGATGCGCAGATTGTGCATGTCCAGTTCGCTGCCGATCCAGCAGGCGGGGTTGGGATTTTGTTCGAAAAACAGTTTCATGTCCGATTTTCCTCCTTTTATATTCAGGAAATAAAGCGTGAGACCACTGCCTTGGCGTGACTGGTTTCTGCTACAGGTGCCGGAATGATTTTGTAAAGCGGTTTGTCGCCGTCGGTTTGGGCGGTGAGTGTGACAAATGCACTGCCGCTCACTTGATTGAGAAAATCAAGCGCATGGGCAAGACCCAGCAGGTGAGTGACCACAAAGCCC